>ENA-OQHP01000332-OQHP01000332.1-human-gut-metagenome-genome-assembly--contig:-NODE-332-length-15410-cov-2.171498_pt1 | contig 15410 bp, 25 predicted proteins | sample MGYA00242563_ERZ504717 | MGnify/ENA primary metagenome ERZ504717 (study PRJEB26092, sample SAMD00036212) | human gut metagenome | host: Homo sapiens | study: EMG produced TPA metagenomics assembly of... | reverse complement strand
CCGACAACCCCGCCGGCGCCCCGCTACGGGTAAGCTCCCGACCGAACCCGCGCCCCGAGCGCCCGAGCGCGCGTCCGCTTCCAGACTCAGCCGTCTGCGCAGGCTGCGTCGTGGGAATCCGAGCAGGTGCCCTACGACGACGCCATGGTCGGCGGCTTCGCCGGCGATACGAGCGGGAGGATCTTCCTCCGTTCGACGTGCCTGCCGCGGTGCCTGCGCCCAGCCCTGCCGCTTCAGCCGCGGCTCCCGCAGCTGCGCGTCCGCTCCCACAAGCGATGACGCCCCCGCTGCCCCTTGGGAGTCCAACCCCGGCGCCGGCAGTCCCTTCGGCCACCAGGGCACAGCCCCGAGCATCCCGCAGACCGAGGACGAGGCCAAGGCCTCATCCGCAACGTCTTTGGACAGGCCACCATCTTCAAACCGGTGGAGTAACTGTGCGGGCGGGTACGCTGCTCAAGAAGAGATCTCTTTGTCCGGGCGCATCTGTATTTCGGACATGTGTAGTGTGGTGCCGCGTATATCGCATTCGAGCAGACAGGCGCGTGACGGTCGGCCTAGGATGCTGAGGTCGATGCGATATGTCGCATGGCTGTCCGTGTACTCGACTTGCTCGGCGTTGACGGTTGCTCCGATTGTAAATAAAGAACCCAGTTCGGCATCGACAATCTTGGAGCCTTTATCTTGACCTTGAACTCTTGGTAGAGGGACGGGCTGTTGTAGTAAATGGTTCGGGTTCCGTCGGTGCACTCATCGGTCGCTTCCCATTTGACGACGGGCTGGTCCGAGCTGGCTATCAGCAGTTCTGCTCCAAAGGCTATGGCATGGGTGATGACAACCAGCAATGCCCAGCCGACAAAGAGATAGAGAACCACATATGCAACGGGGTGTTTTGAGCGGATGTTTTGGAGCATGTCGGGGGCATTCATGGGCACCTCCAAATTGCTATCTATGACAATCAAATTTTACCATGCCGTCATGAGCGCCACCTCGAGCGGCGGTTTAGCATTTTGCTATCTAGCTGGATGCAGCAAATGCCGGGTTCCGGCTCTACAAGATTTAGCTTTCGATATTATGTAGATGCGAATTATTCAACTTTGCATAATCTTTGGGCGAGGCTTGCACTCCAGGACATGTATATCGACTGGGGTAGCGTGTCCGCCCCGCTCTCTTGCCCCGCGCCGTGGTACGATTTTTGAGTTTGAAAGTCCCGCCGCGCTTCGGCTGCCCTTGCAGCTTGTCGCGCGGCCGCACGTAAAGGAGCCATCATGGCCGGTATGAACATGCAGCAGATGATGAAGCAGCTCGCAAGATGCAGGAGCAGCTTGCCGCCGCGCAGGAGAACCTCAAGTCCCAGACCGTCGACGCCTCTGCCGGCGGCGGCATGGTCAAGGTGACCGTTAACGGCGAGATGGAGCTCGTCAACCTCACCATCGATCCCGATGCCTCGATCCCGAGGACGTCGATATGCTGCAGGACATGATCATGGCTGCCGTCAACGAGGCCGTCCGCGGCGTCAACGAGCTTGCTAACAAGCAGATGGGCGCCATCACCGGCGGCCTCAACATCCCGGGCATGCCGTTCTAAGACACGCATATATATGAGTGCGAATCACAGTCTGCAAAAACTGCTCGATGAGCTGGGTCGTCTGCCGGGCATTGGTCCCAAGTCGGCCCAGCGCATCGCCTATTACCTGCTCGAGGCCGATGCCGAGGAGGCCCGCCGCCTGGCCGAGGCCATCCTGGAGGTCAAGCAGGAGGTCCACTTTTGCAGCCGTTGCTTTAACTACGCCACGGCCGACGAGTGCTCCATCTGCCAGGACCCGATGCGCGATACCACTCGTATTTGCGTGGTGGGCGAGCCGCGCGACGTCCAGGCAATCGAGCGCACGGGCAGCTACCATGGCCTGTACCATGTGCTGGGCGGCGTGATCAGCCCATGGACAAGATTGGTCCCGAGCAGTTGCACATCCGCGAGCTGCTGGCGCGTCTGGGTCACGAGGATATCCATGAGGTCATCATCGCCACCAACCCCAACATCGAGGGCGAGACCACGGCGAGCTATCTGGCCCGTACCATCAAGCCGTTGGGCGTCGAGGTGTCGCGTCTGGCAAGCGCCTTCCCGTGGGCGGCGACTGGAGTATGCCGACGAGCTTACGCTTGGCCGCGCCATCGAGGCCCGTCGCGCGATTTAGGCGGCGAGCCTGCTCCTGCCGTATGTTTTCCTCGCGATGCACGGGGTAGTCATAATTTCCCCGTGCGACTGTGAGTTTGTTGTGCAACAAAGATGCTTCGTATCCGCTTATCGCATGGATGCTTCCGCTCGCATCCTTAATTTGCCCATTCGTTGCGCAACCTTTTGGGTTCGCTGATACACTCAAATATGGATTTGAATGAATGCGCCGCTTCTGAGCGGCGTGTTTTTCTTGGAGGAGAACGCATGCGGCCCGGTGGCACTCAGACAAAGCGCGGCGCCGCGGTGCGCATGCGACGCCGACTGGGCTTGGCGCCGCGGGCGTACGTGCTGCTGTCGTGCTCGCTGGTGCTGGTCATGGCTGGCGTTTCTGCCTATGGCGTGACCGTGCCGTCCATGATGCAGGCGCATGCCGCACGCGAACCGCGCGTGGGCATGAGGCAAAAGTGATCTGGGTACCACAGACTGGATATGCTTGGGCAAGTGTGGTCGCGCATATTGTGTTTGGCACCGACGATGCAGACGGCGCGAGGCCCCGGACAACGAAGTCACGCTTGCCAATGGCAAAACCATCGTGCTCACCAACACCAAGATCATCGATCGGTTGTCCAACAATAGCGTGGCGGCAACGGTGAATAAAGTCGAGCAGCAGAAGGAGCAGGACGCCCAGCAGTCCGGAAAGCCCGGTAGCTCGGATACTTCTGGCTCCGGCTCGGATTCATCGAGTTCGGGCGGCGGCTCTGGGTCGGGTTCCTCTACCGGAGGGTCTGGAAACGGCGGCTCGACGGGCGGCAACACTGACAACGATGCAAACTCCGGTGGCCTTTCCGCTGCTGAAGAAGAGGGCATTCACAGTTGGCTTGTGACCAAGTACAACATGCTCGACGGCTATGTTTCTCGTGCCAATGACGTGGTCTCGACCTATAACTCTACGGGAGATCCCAGGCCGTGCGACAGCCTGGTCGGGGAGATGTTTGTCATTCGAGCCGAGTTCGGTCGTCAGACATTCTCGCCCCGGTCAAAGTGGTATCAGCAGTATGCCAATCTGTGGGGCTGTTACACCAACCTATGTCAATGGGTCGGCCATTACGGCGATGATGACGTCGCGCTCGGTAACTTCAACAATAACGTGGCGGCGCTTGCCCTATGATGACCGATCTTGCATCCACCACACCACAATCGCTCGGTCGCGATCCCATGGTCGGCCTGCGCCTGGCGCGTGTCGACGGGTTTGAGCCGGCCATTGCGCTCGGTCAGGGCGAACTGCCTGCTATCTGCGTCGTTTTACGATGCTGTTTGCCGACGATGCCGCCATGCGCCGTGGCGGTATCGGCCGCGTGACGCGTGCCGTCAACGCCCAAGGCGAGGCCGTGGCACTCAAACAGCTCATCTTGCCGACGCGCGATGAGTTTGACGACGATGCCGCTCACGAGGCGCTGGTCGCCAAGTTCAAGGCGGCGTTTCGCGAGGAATACGAATGCCATCGCGCTCTTTCGGGCCTTAAGGGCTTTCCCCGCCTCTATGGCTGGGGCGAGGTCGACGGTGTGCCTGCAATTGTCATGGAATGGGTCGAGGGCGAGACGCTTGCCCGCTTGCGTTCGCGACTTGCCGTGGACGATGCCGGACGCCTGTCGCCGCTTGTGGCGGCGCGTCTGGGTCGCGACCTGTTCGATCTGCTCTGCCATATGAGCCTGGTGGGCGAGGGCTTTGTCCATCGCGATATCTCGCCCGCTAATATTATGGTGCGTACGGCGCGTCTACCGCTTGACCGGCAGCTTGCCGAGGGCACCTTTGACCTGTGCCTGATCGACTTTGGCTCGTCGCTGGCGCTTGAGCCTGCGTCGGCCGTGGCCGGTACCGGCGGCAAGGCGTCGTTTACGGAGCGTTATGCCACGCTGCGTCGCGCGACGGTTGCCTATGCCCCGCCCGAGATGCTCACCGACGATATTCCCGACCTGCGCGCTTTGCGTATGTCGCCGGCGATTGACGTCTATGCCGCGGCAAGCACGGTTTACGAGCTCATTGCCGGCGCCGCGCCATACGAAGCCGCGCCGAGCACTTCGGGCACCTCGGTTCGCGCAAAAAGACGCGCGACATCGCCAGCCCTATCGTCTCAAGATGGACACGCTGCCCGACTATCCCATTGGTGCCCATGCGCCCGGTTGCGATTTGACTCAGCTGCTTCGTCGTGAGCCCGATGTGGCGCTCGCTGCGGCCGAGCAGGCCCAGCAGCTGGGGCTTGAGCCGGATTCCGAGGAGCTACGCGATGCGCTGGCGTTTGTCGATGCCCAGCTGTTCGACGTGGTGATGGCCTGTCTGTCCAGCCATCAAAAAGATCGTCCCGAGCCGGCGGCGGTCGAGGCGGCGCTCTCGGCGTTTTGTGACCACTATGCGCAAAATGTCGGTCGTTCGCTCCGCGGCGAGCCGCTCACGCCGTGCCCCATGGATGCGTCTGGCCGTGCGGTTCTCGCGCGCTGATGGTCGGCGCGACGGTCGTCTGTGGCGTGGTTTGGGCTGTGGTCGTGGTTTCGGCCGCGCTGCTGGCGTCGGACGCTCGCGTGACGGCGACTTTGGGATCGCTCGTGTGGTCTGGGACGCTACCGGGTATTATTGCCGCACTGGCGTTGACGCTGCCAGGCATAGCCGGCGTTACCGCGGGGGCACTTGCGCGCAATCGGCGCTCGGGGTTCCTGCAGGGTGTGCTTGCGCTTTCTGCCTGCGAGGTTCCAGTACTGGTTGTGGCTGCATGTAGCGTATTTTCCCAACGCGCCGTGATGGGCGGCCTTGTTGCCGCTCTGGTTGCAACCTATACGCTTACGTGGTTTTTGCTTGCGATGGGCTTTGCCTTTGAACTTCCCGTTTCGGCACCGCGACGCACAAAAGCCAGATGGCGACTCCGCTTGCCGGTGGAGCCGCAGCTGCCCGTACTTTTGGCGGACCTGTCGAAGTATCGTCCGATTCTATTTCTACGACCAAGGAGGCCTAGGTCATGGCATCTCAAGTTGAGCTCACCCCATGCGGGGCCATGTTTGACATCTTTAAGCGCGCGGCGCATCTGAGCCATATCGAGCTGTGCGGCCTGGTGCTTTCGTCCCGTCCGCTCGCCGACGGCCGCAGCCCGCAGAGCCGAGCCGCCGATCGCTCTTGGGTTTCCCGCTTTATCGTTCGCGCGCCGGTCGGCACGCTTCAGCAGCGCTACTTGCCGAATACGGTACCTCGGCTGCGCGTATTATGTCGCAACTGGCCCTGCGCCAGCGAAATCCCATGGACTCCACGGCTGTGATCAATATGGTGTGCGGTCCTGCAGGTGAACCGATGGTACGCGCGCTCGAAGAGTGCCATCAGGACACGAATCTCTATCGCAACGCGCTCGATCGCCTGTCCCAGGCGGCGGAACTCATGCCCGCCGAGCGCGCCGAGGCCGTGCTGGTGCTGTTTGTCGCCGTCGGTTGTTCGGCGGATGTGCGGTCCTCGGTGAACTATGCCATCGACTACGCGCACGCGACCTGTGGCGGAGGCACCTCCACGCCGCGTTCGCTTGGCATGTCGATGACCGCGGGCGAACGCGAACCCGCTCCGGCGCACCCTTGGGCTTGCTGCGCGTACAAAACAGTTTGTCGTGAGCGCCCCGCGCTGGATTCAGCCGAGTGAGCAGGGTGTTGAGATTGGTGCGCTGGCCACTGGTGAGGGCGATATTACCGACGTCGGCGACGATGTCTCGGCCCGCCATGCCATATCTGGTGCGATGCTCAAAATATCTGGCACGTCGAGGACTTGTCGTCCACCAACGGAACCATGGTGGTAAACGGCGCGACGAACGTCTGCATCCAGGTCGAGCCCGGCCGCTCCGCTCAGCTCAACCCCGGCGACGAGCTCAGACTTGGCGAATCCACCACCTACGCTATCCTCCTCGGCGTCGGCGCCTCTAGTCGGCAGATGGGGACGTTCCTTTTATGCCGGCACTCCGGGACACTCCATGGCGCGCCAGGGCCAATCGCCCGGGGACGAAGCGTTCATTTTGGCCCTTGGCGGTCACCCGAGGTAAACCTTCACCGCCCACCTATATTTGTCGAAATTACACTTGGCGGCGGGGTACAATAAACCCGCATGCGGATTTCCGTTGCGGGTGCCTCCCATCGCCGGGGCGTGCCCGGGAGCATCCGGCATGCGGCCTTTGCGGCGCTCGGTCATGTGCAAGACGGGCAGCTGGGCCTGTGGAGTGCGTGCAGCCCTCCTCGCCTCGGCATGCCTTCTCTCCACGCCATGTACCTGCTGCTGAGCCTGCCTGCCAGATGATTGGAAGCAACAGCGAAAATCCCATCACGCCAATATCCCGGCGATCGCCGGGGCCTGTATACCTATATGAGAGGAGAGGGGTATATGGCGCGTAAGTTTAAGTCTATGGACGGCAACGAGGCGGCCGCATATGTTTCGTATGCGTACACCGAGGTAGCGGGAATTTATCCCATTACGCCGTCCAGCCCGATGGCCGACCATGTCGACCAGTGGGCGGCCCAGGGTCGCAAGAACATCTTCGGCACCCCGGTCAAGGTCGTCGAGATGGAGTCCGAGGCAGGTGCAGCCGGTACCGTTCACGGTTCGCTGGGCGCCGGTGCTCTGACCACCACCTACACGGCTTCTCAGGGTCTGCTCCTGATGATCCCGAACATGTACAAGATCGCGGGCGAGCAGCTCCCGGGCGTCTTCCACGTCTCCGCGCGTTGCGTCGCTTCCCACGCCCTGAACATTTTTGGCGATCACTCCGACGTCATGGCTTGTCGTCAGACCGGCTTTGCCATGCTCGCCGAGGGCAACGTCCAGGAGGTCATGGACCTCTCGCCGGTGGCTCACCTTGCCGCCATCGAGGGTAAGACCCCGTTCCTCAACTTCTTCGACGGCTTCCGCACCAGCCACGAGATCCAGAAGGTCGCCATGTGGGACTACAAGGATCTTGCCGATATGTGCGACATGGACGCCGTCCAGGCTTTCCGCGACCACGCGCTCAACCCTGAGCACCCGCACACCCGCGGCAGCCATGAGAACGGCGATATCTTCTTCCAGAACCGTGAGGCCTGCAACAAGGTCTACGACGAGCTTCCCGCCGTCGTCGAGGGCTACATGAAGAAGATCAACGAGAAGCTCGGCACCGATTACGGCCTGTTCAACTACTACGGCGCTCCCGATGCCGATCGCGTCGTCGTGTGCATGGGCTCCTTCTGCGACGTGCTCGAGGAAGTCATCGACTACCTCAACGCTCACGGCGAGAAGGTCGGCCTGGTCAAGGTTCGCCTGTTCCGTCCGTTCTCCATCAAGCACTTTGTCGACGTTCTCCCCGAGACCGTCAAAAAGATTGCCGTCATGGACCGCACCAAGGAGCCGGTTCCATCGGCGAGCCGCTCTACCAGGACGTCGTCTCCGCTCTCTACGAGGCCGGCAAGACGGGTATCAAGGTCGTCGGCGGCCGTTACGGCCTGGGCAGCAAGGACACGCCTCCCGCGTCCGCGTTCGCTGTCTTCGAGGAGCTCAAGAAGGACGAGCCCAAGCGCGAGTTCACCATCGGCATCGTCGATGACGTGACCAACCTGAGCCTGCCCGAGGCCGAGGATGCGCCCAACACCGCAGCCCCCGGCACCATCGAGTGCAAGTTCTGGGGTCTGGGTGGCGACGGTACCGTCGGCGCCAACAAGAACTCGATCAAGATCATCGGCGATCACACCGACAAGTACGTTCAGGCCTACTTCCAGTATGACTCCAAGAAGACCGGCGGCGTCACCGTCTCGCACCTGCGCTTTGGTGATTCCCCGATCCGCTCGCCGTACTACGTGACCAAGGCCGACTTTGTCGCTTGCCACAACCCCAGCTATATCGTCAAGGGCTTCAAGATGGTCCGCGACGTCAAGCCGGGCGGTACCTTCCTGGTCAACTGCCAGTGGAGCGACGAGGAGTTCGCCGAGCACATGCCCGCTGTGGCCAAGCGCTACATCGCGAACAACAACGTCAACGTCTACCTGATTGACGCTATCGACCTGGCCGCCAAGGTCGGCATGGGCAAGCGCACCAACACGGTGCTCCAGTCCGCCTTCTTCGCGCTGGCCAAGGTCCTGCCCGCCGAGGACGCCCTGCAGTACATGAAGGACGCGGCTACCAAGTCCTACATGAAGAAGGGCCAGGCCATCGTCGACGCCAACCACAAGGCTATCGATGCCGGCGCTACCGCCTTCCGTAAGTTTGAGGTTCCGGCCGACTGGGCAACTGCCGAGGATGCCGCTCCCGTCGAGCTCTCCGAGGAGACCAAGTCTGCCATCGCCCAGCAGGTCAAGAACCTGCTCGAGCCCATCGATCGCATGGATGGCGACAGCCTGCCGTTTCCGCCTTTGTCGATTGCGCCGACGGCCAGTTTGAGCTGGGCGCCTCCGCATACGAGAAACGCGGCGTCGCCGTGGTCGTTCCTCACTGGGACGAGACCAAGTGCATCCAGTGCAACCAGTGCGCCTATGTGTGCCCGCATGCCACCATCCGTCCGTTCGCGATGACCGAGGACGAGGCTGCCGCCGCGCCCGAGGCTACCCGCACGCTCGACGCCATGGGCCCCAAGGCCAAGGGCATGAAGTTCACCATGGCCGTGTCCCCGCTCGACTGCATGGGCTGCACCAACTGCGTCAAGGTCTGCCCCAAGGGTGCCCTCGAGATGGTTCCCACCGAGCAGGAGATGGACCAGCAGCCCGTTTGGGACTACATGGTCGAGAACGTCTCCGAGAAGAAGGAGCTCATCGCGGCCAACGTTAAGGGCAGCCAGTTTAAACAGCCCTACCTGGAGTTCTCTGGCTCCTGCGCCGGCTGTGCCGAGACCGCTATGCACGTCTGGTGACCCAGGTCGCCGGCGACCGCATGTTCATCTCCAACGCCACCGGCTGCTCCTCCATTTGGGGCAACCCCGCTGCCACCGCTCCTTACTGCAAGGACAAGGACGGTCACGGCCCGGCGTGGAACAACTCCCTGTTCGAGGACAATGCCGAGCACGGTCTGGGCATGGCCGTGGGCTATGAGCTGTTCAGCACAAGCTGATTGCCGCCACCCAGGAGATCATCGCCGCCGATGGTCCGTCCGACGAGCTCAAGGCTGCCGGCCAGGCTTGGATTGACTCTGTCACGACGCCGAGGCTCCAAGACCGCTGCCGCTGCCTACGTTGCCGAGCTCGAGAAGTGCGGCTGCGAGGCTTCCAAGGCAATCCTCGCCGACAAGGCTTACCTCACCAAGAAGTCCTTCTGGATCTTCGGCGGCGACGGTTGGGCCTACGACATCGGCTTCGGTGGTCTGGATCACGTCCTGGCTTCCGGCCACAATGTCAACGTCTTTGTCTTCGACACCGAGGTTTACTCCAACACCGGCGGTCAGGCCTCCAAGGCCTCGAACCTGGCCAGGTCGCTCAGTTCGCCGCTGCCGGTAAGGTGACCAAGAAGAAGTCCCTGGCCGAGATTGCCATGAGCTACGGCTACGTCTACGTGGCGCAGGTCGCCATGGGCGCCAACCCGGCTCAGACCCTCAAGGCCATCCACGAGGCCGAGGCCTACGACGGCCCGTCCCTCATCATCGGCTACAGCCCCTGCGAGATGCACTCCATCAAGAAGGGCGGCATGCAGAACTGCCAGGCCGAGATGAAGAAGCTGTCGAGTGCGGTTACTGGAACCTCTTCCGCTTCAACCCCGAGGCTGCTGCCGGCAAGAAGTTCTCGCTCGATTCCAAGGAGCCCGCGGGCGGTTATCAGGAGTTCCTGATGAACGAGGCCCGTTACGCTTCGCTGACGCGTTCCTTCCCCGAGCGCGCCGAGGAGCTCTTCAAGGAGAACGAGCAGGCCGCTATGGATCGCTACGCTCACCTGCTGAAGCTCAAGACGGTGTACAACGAGGCTTAGGTCTCCCACCGCAGGATCTGAGGGCTGACCTTCGCGGACGCCTCGGACATGAAAGAACCCCGCTGCGCACTACGTGCGGCGGGGTTCTTTCGTCCTGCGGAGTGTCCGCGAAGGTCAGCCCTCAGATCCTGCTACGACTACGTCCTCGGATTGTGTGGGCTGATGAAGGACGTGGTTGGTGGGGTGCCTTGTCCCGGTCGCTGTTTCGCGGCTTTGGGCATAGAGGGGGATTTGGTTGCGGACAGATGGCCTAGAGGGATATGGGCGCAAACGAGAAATCGTTGTTGGGGTCGTCCTTTTCCATAAACTCATCGAGGCAGAATGTCATATAGATTGGAACGTACAGGACCTTGCCCTCTTTGCTGAGGTTCTCGTGGCTTAGCACAACGGCCTCGGGGATTTTGTACTCGCTCACGCTCATCAGACGGTCGAGGGCCGCATGGGCTCGAACCTTCTTGCCCGATTTGACCTCGATTGGGACAACGTGCCCGCGGGTGCCTTCGATCACAAAGTCAACTTCGCCGACCTCGCGTGTCTGGTAGTACCATGCATCAGTTCCAAGGGCGACAAGCTCCTGCGCGACCACGTTCTCATAGAGACCGCCGAGGTTGGGGGTTTTCATATCAAGGTAGACGGCGCGTGCCGTGCTGCCGGGATACCGTGATGCGAGCATGCCTGTATCAGACTCGTATAGCTTAAAGGCGGTCGCCTTCTCTGTCCTCTTAAGAGGACTCCGGGCCTCCGTCACCTGGGCGACCATCAACCGACGCCCGCGTTCACCAGCCATAGGAAATCCTGCTCGTATTTTTGAAGGCGAGCCCCCTCGCCCAGGGATGAAACAACAAAGCGATGGGACTCCGCCTCAAGCTGAACGGGAATTTGTTCGAAAATCGCGCGAACGTTAAACGCTCGAGTCGATGCATATTTAGAGATATCACTTTTGTACTGATCGACCAGCTGAATTTGAAGCTCACGCGTCCTCACGAGTGAATAACCCGAATCGATATAGTTCTGTACGACCTCCGGCATGCCGCGCAAACGATATAAGCTCTAAAGTTTTTGAGCATCGCCTCATGAATATAGTTTTCGACGGGACGCCTCTCGACAAGGCAGCTGCGGATGTCTGCAAGCACATTCTCGCTGATGCTGTTTGCCCAACAAAACTCTTCAAAATCCATTGGCCGCATAACAATGTGCTCGACATACCCCACCGGGAAAGAAGAGATCCCCTTAAACTCAGTCCCAAGCATAGACCCCGAGAAGACATAGCTAAAGCGCCCGTCCTCGACCAACGCCTTCATGAGCGTGACGATCTGCGGATACTCCTGTATTTCATCGACAAAGATAAGCGTATCTCCCTCAACAAGCGGTGCATCCGCAAGAAGGGCAACGCGGTTGATAAAGTCAACGGCGTTCTTAGCGCCAATGAGCACATCTCTTGCCTCGGCATCGAGCAGCAAATTGGCCTCAAAATACGACGCGTAGTTGTCTTTACCAAACGCGCGAATCGCATAGCTCTTGCCAATTTGACGCGCACCGGTAACAAGCAACGCTTTATTGGAGTTGTTCTTCCAGCTCAAAAGCCTGTCAGTGACCTTACGGCGTAGCATAAAACCCCTCAATGACAAAAATTGGCAAATAGATTTGCCCCTAATCATACAAAAATTGGCAAATAGATTTGACCCAAATCGTACAAAAATTGGCAGATAGCAAAGATTCGCTTAGGTCCCAGAGCCATCGAGCCGGCGCGGTGCCATGCAAAAAGACTGGGGACGCCGCTGATGTTCTCGATTGCCTGGGCGCGCAGGAGCGAGAGGCGTCGACGGCGTTCATGCAATACCCGACGGTAAAGTTCTATACTGCAAACTCACAGTCGCTTGCCGCAAAGTGAAGCGCGATTGGCTATCCCTTTTGTTGGATGAAAAGCCCCGTGTTATTGCAGGGGTGCATACTTGTCTTGCAAGTGCATAGAATCTCGTATAGTGCGAGTAAATAATTGCAGTGTCCGTTATGTGTTTAGCAAAGATATAGTTTGCATAATCCAGCCTAATCTCTGCTTTAATTAAATAAAGTCGCACGTAGATGACGTAAACATGCGTGAGCTGGGATTCCTTACGCTGAGCGGGTAAAAACGACCGTTCACCGTTCAACTGTTTTCAAAATGAATAAAATGAGCGATAAAGAGAATATAACCTTAATAAACTCGCGTATCGCACGGACGCGGGTTATTAATGGGTTGTAGGCCTTTTACAGAAAGGATTCCAGCAATGTCTAAGCCTCTTGGCAAGCCCGATCGTATTGTCGTCGCCCTCGGCGGCAACGCCCTCGGCAACAACCCCGTCGAGCAGATCGAGGCCGTGAGCAACACCGCCCACGCGCTCCTCGGCCTCATCGAGCAGGGCAACGAGATCATCATCACCCACGGCAACGGCCCGCAGGTCGGCATGATCCAGAACGCCTTCGCCGCCGCCCACGACGCCATCGGCACCCCCGAGATGCCGCTGCCCGAGTGCGGCGCCATGTCCCAGGCTACATCGGCTACCACCTGCAGCAGGGCATCGGCCGCGAGATGCACAAGCGCTATAAGCGTTGGCACGCCGCCACCGTCGTCACCCAGATCGAGTGCGACCCGGACGATCCCGCGTTCAAGAACCCGACCAAGCCGATCGGCCCCTTCTACACCGAGGAGCAGGCCAAGGAGTTCATGGCCGAGGACCCCTCCAAGGTCTTCGTCGAGGATTCCGGCCGCGGCTGGCGCCGCGTCGTCGCCTCCCCCGACCCCAAGAAGATCGTCGAGGCCGACTCCATCCTCAACCTGCTCGACAACGAGTTCATCGTCATCGCCTGCGGTGGCGGCGGCATCCCCGTCGTCCGCGACTACGAGAACAAGGGCTGCTACAAGGGCGTCCCCGCCGTCATCGACAAGGACCTGGGCGGCGAGCTGCTGGCCGAGGACTGCGACGCCGACGTCCTGTTCCTGCTGACCGCCGTCGAGCACGTCGCCATCAACTTCGGCAAGCCCAACCAGGAGGAGCTCGAGGACCTCACCGCCGACGAGGCCGAGCGCCTGGCCGACGAGGGCCAGTTCGGCAAGGGCTCCATGGAGCCCAAGGTCCGCGCCGCCATCAAGTTCGCCCGCTCCCGCAAGGGCCGCACCTGCATCATCGGCGCCCTGGACAAGGCCGCCGAGACCATGGCCGGCCTCTCCGGTACCCGCATCCACGAGTAGTACCTACTCCGTTGCCTCTCTCGTGGGCGCTAGGCAAGGCGCCCACAAACTAGCCTCTCTTCATGAGCCCCGCAGTCCGCTCCGACTGCGGGGCTTTTGCTATTCACCTATCATTGGAGACGTTCTTAAATGACTAGTAGTAGGCCCACATGGCTTCGATTTCGTTGAGGACTTCTACGACGCCCCAGCGGCGAGCGCTGCGGCTTTGCGAGTTGGGGTCGTAGACTCCCACTTGATCGGCATCGTCGATGCCCCAGAGCACGATATAGTGTCCAACGCTGGTAAAGGTGCCGGGACGAACCGATGCGATGATGGGCGCACCCGAGCGCAGCGCCTTGGTGATAGAGCTACGATCGATATGGAGCTCAGTTCCGTTAAGGCCCAGCTGCCATGCGCCGCTTGTCATAAACGACCACTCGGTGGCACCGGTGGGCGCATAGTTGCCCGCCTCGGAAAGGGCGCACATGTCGACCGGTGTCATATCGGTGTGGCCGGTCTTATAGATGTAGACCATGGTAAGGCAGGTAGGGCCGCAGGCATTTTGGCGGATGGTGCCGCCAGCGTAGGGCAGCTCCGACCATGCCGGGTCAATCTGATAGATATGGGGCATGGTGCCGGATTGCCACTGCGAACGCGGGGTCGAAAACGCAAACGAGTAGCCGGGCGCAACCGGGGCCTTGAGCAGCTTGTCCTCGGCGGTTGGATCGAGGCCGGCTGAGCCGTGGGACATACAGGAGCTCATAAGCACAAAGACCAGACAGGTGAGGATAGAGCACAGTGCGAGGCGAAGTCGACGAGCTGACAGGGCGGGGGCATTCACGTACGATGTCGAGCGGTAAGGCTTGTCGTCGCGTCCGCCTTGGGGATGCGAAAAGAAACGGTTGATATGGATGCCGGGCTGACGTGCGCCGTTGCGGCGCAGTTGCGGAACCTCGGCCTGACGCTGTCGAGTGCGCGCCCAAGCGGCTATCTTGCTGCGCACTTGTGGCCGTGCTCTGCTTGTCTGCTGCCGAGACGAAGGTCTGGGTTGCTCTTGAGGGCGTTGCGGATTGCTGCTCGTGGCCCTTCTGGCGTCGGCGTGGTACGGCCTGCAAGGCGAACACTTTGTCGCCGTTGGTCACCGTCGTTGTATCCGTATGCCATTCGTACCGCCTTGTCTCATGTATAACCTGTCTATCCTACAAAAAAGATGTGCAACAAAGGGGTCTGCGCGTCAAAAGCTCGGTAAACGGTACGAAAGGCGCAAAACACACGGCCTCAAAAACATCTCTATATGCGCCCGATGAGCGTACGCCCGTCGGGCGGGCGGCAACAATGAGCTGCAAACTGTGCCGTTCGTCCCAAAAACGGCGCCGCTCGTTTTGCAGTTCTGCCTTCGGTCGAGCTACAAGCGGCACTGCTGTGCCAAGGCCGTATCTTAAAGCCATGAAATAAAAGCGCGCGGCAAAGCGGACCGCGCAAGGGGTGACGCCAAGGGCGTCAAAAAGGAAAGGAGGGGAACAATGGCGGACAAGAACGCAGAAGTTGCAGTCGAGGACAACGGCGGCATGAAGAAAACGCTTTCGCTCTGGAACTTCTTCACCATCGGTTTCGGTGCCATCATCGGTACCGGTTGGGTTCTGCAGGTCGGCGACTGGATGGTCGTGGGCGGCGGTCCCGTTCCCGCTATGATTGCATTCCTCTTGGGCGCAATCTTCCTCGTGCCCGTCGGAGCTGTTTTCGGTGAGCTCACGGCTGCTATCCCCATTTCGGGTGGCATCGTCGAGTATGTCGATCGTAGCTTTGGCCGTACGATGAGCTACATCACCGGCTGGCTCCTGGCCCTGGGCAACGGCATCCTGTGCCCGTGGGAGGCCATCGCCATCTCGACCCTCGTGTCCGAGATGTTCGGCAGCCTGCCCGGCTTGAGTGGCTGCGCGCGTCAAGCTCTACACCATCCTGGGCGCCGACGTTTACCTGTTCCCGACGCTGAATCGCGCTCGGCTTTGACAACCTACGTCATCTTCCTCAACTTCCGCGGTGCCAGCTCGGCCGCCAAGCTGCAGGCCTTCTGACCAAGGCCCTGTCTCTGCGGCATAG
>ENA-OQHP01000331-OQHP01000331.1-human-gut-metagenome-genome-assembly--contig:-NODE-331-length-15416-cov-5.731441_pt1 | contig 15416 bp, 21 predicted proteins | sample MGYA00242563_ERZ504717 | MGnify/ENA primary metagenome ERZ504717 (study PRJEB26092, sample SAMD00036212) | human gut metagenome | host: Homo sapiens | study: EMG produced TPA metagenomics assembly of... | reverse complement strand
GTTGTCTGCTTCATTTATTGCCTACGCTCCCGATTACATCAAAAAGATAAATGAGTTTTCATCAGACATCAGTACCGCTTCACTTGACTTGGGAACAAAAATCATGCTCCCCAATCTGACAGCGAGGGCAAGGACAGCGTGGACTTGATACGGAACAGCTTATTTTCTATTCAAGTACAACAGCCGTGGCTACTTCTGCAATTCGGTAACAGCAACGCAGAGGAAATCGGAACAGACCGTGTAGAAGCTCTTGTATCGGCAAGTCCAGAGGACGAGGACGGGAAAACCAGAGAGGAAGTCGTGAAAACAGAAATCGAGGACAACGACAACAACAATCTGACGATACCGCAGGTGGTAAACCGTTTAGGTATGGTGTTTTTCCTCTTGTTCTTTAACTTAGGTATCACGATATTTGTATTCTTGCTTACGGGCATGATGTTGTTTAGCCAGATACTTTTTATTATCTTTGCAATGTTTCTACCTATCAGCTTTTTACTTTCCATGATACCGAGCTATGAAAGCATGGCAAAGCAGGCAATCGTAAGGGTGTTTAATACCATAATGACACGGGCAGGAATAACGCTTATTGTAACGGTGGCGTTCAGCATTTCCAGTATGTTTTATAACATATCCACGGACTATCCGTTCTTTATGGTAGCGTTCTTGCAGATAGTATGTTTCGCTGGTATCTACATGAAGCTGGGCGATTTAATGAGTATGTTCTCTTTGAACGCTAATGATAGTCAAAGTATGGGACGAAGAATTTTCCGCAGACCGTATCTATACTTGGCACATAGGGCTAGGCGTATGGAAAGACGGCTTGCTGGTGCGGTTACTGCTGGCGGTGTTGCTGGTGCGGTGGCTGGAAGTGCCGTTGCTGGCAAGAGAGCCGAAAGAAAAAATACGGCTTCTAAAGAAAATCGGGGCAATACCACTTCCAGCATGGGACAGCGTGCAGGTTCAAAGGTGGGGGCTGTCTTAGATACGAAAAATAAAGTGAAAGACAAGGCAAATGCTGTCAAAGAAAACATCAAGGATATGCCGACACAGACCGCTTATGCGGTGTATTCCGCAAAGGAAAAGGCAAAGTCCAGCGTGTCCGACTTCAAGCGTGGCATGGTGCAGGAACAGCAGTCCAGACAGACGGGGCGTTTGGAAAAGCAGGAACAGCATAGACAGAATATCGCTGACAAGCGTATGAAGCTTCAAAAGGCACAAGAAGCAAGGCAGGCACAGCGAAAGTCTGACGGATCAGCGACAACGGGAGCTACCCGTCCCCATGAGCGACCAGCCACAGCTTCAAAGCCGAGTGCGGAAAAAATGCAGGAAGTCAAACGCCCTGCCACAGCGACCACTTCAAAAGCAAGTGAACCAGTCAAGACAAATGTTATCAAAGAGCGTCCGTTATCTTCTGGTGCTTCTGATAGGAAAGCGACCCAGTCTGCACAGCCAGTACATAGGCAGAATGTAGAAAAAGTGGTATCGCAGGAAACACGACAGAATTACACCAAAGACCGCAGGATAAAGGTTCAGCAGACGCAGACCGTCCAAAAGAACCAGCAGACCACAGAGAAAAAACGTAACCTTGTAACGAAGAAAGGACAAAAGAAAAAATGAAACTGAAACATATTGCTTTCATTAGCAGTCTGTTTCCTATCCTCTTTTCTCTGGTGCTTTTCTTTGGTGTCCTCATTAGTGCAGACAGCGACGACGAAAACAGCAATTTTTCTTCTGGCATTACGGGTATGAACTTATCCGCAGAAGTCTTGAAACATCAGCCTATGGTGGAAAAGTACGCCAGAGAATACGGCATTTCTGAGTATGTCAATGTGTTGCTGGCTATCATTCAAGTAGAAAGTGGCGGTACGGCAGAAGATGTTATGCAGAGTTCGGAAAGTCTTGGTTTACCGCCTAATTCCTTAGATACGGAAAGCTCAATCAAGCAGGGGTGTAAGTATTTTGCGTCCCTGCTTTCTTCCTGCAAAAATCAAGGTATCGACGATTTGAATGTAGCGATACAGTCCTATAACTATGGCGGTGGCTATGTGGGATATGTGGCAGGAAAAGGAAAGAAACATACATACAATCTTGCAGAGAGCTTCGCTCGTGAGAAATCGGGTGGAAAGAAAGTAACCTATACGAACCCGATAGCCGTTGCGAAGAATGGGGCTGGCGGTATGGCTATGGAAATATGTTCTATGTGGAATTAGTCAATCAGTATTTAACTGTTCCGCAGGTGTCGGGAGAACTGGCACAAAAGGTAATGAATGAAGCGTTGAAATATCAAGGCTGGAAATATGTGTATGGCGGTAGCATCCCAACACTTCCTTTGACTGTTCGGGACTGACGCAATGGTGCTATGGAAAAGCGGGTATCTCCTTACCGAGAACGGCACAAGCCAGTATGACGCAACCCAACATTTGCCACTTTCGCAGGCAAAAGCTGGGGACTTGGTCTTTTTCCATTCTACCTATAACGCTGGTTCGTATGTAACCCACGTCGGTATCTATGTGGGAAATAACCAGATGTACCATGCAGGCAATCCGATAGGATATGCAGACTTAAATAGTAGTTATTGGCAACAGCACTTAATCGGTGCAGGACGAGTAAAACAATAGAAAGGACTTGAAAAATATGTTTAAGAAGAATAAGAAACAGACAGAAACTATCAAAGAACCAAAAGAAAAAAAGGTGCGTACTGTCAAGGTAGGCACACATAAGAAAACCGTGATTGCGTTGTGGGTGGTGCTTATCGCAAGCGTGAGCTTTGGGGTGTATAAGAATTTTACCGCTATCGACCAGCACACGACCCATGAAAAAGAAATCATAGAGCTTCGCTTGCATGACACCAACGGGATTGAAAATTTCGTGAAGAATTTTGCAAAGTCCTATTACACATGGAATAACAGCAAAGAAGCGATTGAAGCAAGGACGCAGGCAATCAGCGGTTATCTGACAAAGGAATTGCAGGACTTGAATATAGATACCATTAGAACCGATATACCGACCAGCTCCACAGTTACAGATGTGATTGTATGGAGTATTGAACAGTCGGGAACGGACACTTTTTCTGCTACCTACGAAGTAGATCAGCAGATAAAAGAGGGAGAACAGACAACAGCGGTCAAGGCAACCTATACGGTAAAAGTCCATGTGGACGCTGACGGGGATATGGTAATTGTTCAGAACCCTACCCTTGCACCAGCAATCGAAAAATCAGACTATGAGCCTAAGACACCAGAAGCAGACACAAGCGTAGACGCTGATACTGTCAATGACGCTACCGCTTTTCTGGAAACATTCTTTAAGCTCTATCCAACAGCCACAGAAAAAGAACTTGCCTATTATGTATCTGGAAATGTGATTGAACCTATCGGCAGGGACTATCTTTATTCTGAACTGGTAAACTCTATCTTTACAAAGGACGGGGACAATGTAAAAGTTAAAGTAGCTGTGAAATTCCTTGATAATCAGACAAAGGCTACGCAGGTATCACAGTATGAGCTTGTACTACATAAGGATAGTAACTGGAAAATTGTAGGATAAATCACAAGAAGTAGTTTGCATGTCATAGAAATATGATTTGCAAACTACATTTCATCGAATTATGTTCACAAATAGTTCTGAATACGCTAAAATAGTAATTCACGCAAAAACCGCAATATATATTAAAACTTGAAGAAAACTATTTATTATAATCTAAGCTGAAAGGAGGGTGCTGTAATGGTCAATAAGGTTGAAAACATTATAACGGTTATCAATTACATAGAAAACAATCTCACAGAAAAACTGAACTTATCCTCTATTGCGATGGGTGTTGGTTATTCAAAATATCATTTGCATAGAATGTTTGTCGAAACTGTTGGATTGTCTATACATGACTATGTACAACGCAGACAATTAACAGAGTCTGCAAAACTTTAGTGTTTTCTGATAAATCTATTCTTGAAATTTCGCTTATTGCTGGTTATGAAAGTCAGCAGGCATTTACAAATATTTTTAAGCAGATGTATAAGAAAACGCCTAACGAATATCGAATGAACGAAGAATTTTATCCGTTACAGCTTAGATTTGATTTGATACAGACAGTTAAACAAAAATTATCACAACAAGAAATGGAAGAAAATATCAGATTTGCTACAACAACAGATATACCTGCCTGCCTAGAACTAGCTTATTTAGTAATAGACGGTTTTCCAAATTTGAACGAGAATGAATACTTAACAGAATTAGAAAGAGGTATTTTAGAGCAAAGAGTGTTGATTTTAACTGATAATACTATTGCTATTGCTTTGATGTCTATTAACTATCATACGGGAAGTATTGATTTCTTTGGAGTACACCCGTTATATCGTAAATGTGGTATTGCAAAATTATTTTTAGATAAGGTTATGAATGAACTTTAGTTGATAAAGACATTTCTGTAACAACATTTCGTGAGGGCGACAAAGCTGATACGGGGTATCGTAAGACTTACAAAGAATTAGGCTTTGCAGAAGCAGAATTATTAGTTGAATTTGGTTATCCTACACAAAAATTAGTATTATTTTCAAAAAATGGGGGTAGTACAAATGAATAGTAATCCTCTCGCAAAAGATTTTAATACTGGGTCTTTATTAAAATTTGCTTTCCCGACCATATCCATGATGTTATTTATGGGGCTTTACACAATTGTAGATACCATATTTGTATCACGATTTGTCAATACAAATGCTTTATCAGCAATCAATATTGTTTGTCCTGTTATCAATTTAATAGTAGGATTGGGAACAATGATAGCTACGGGTGGTAGTGCCATAGTTGCAAGAAAAATGGGGGCAGGAGAACCCAAACGAGCAAAACAAGATTTTACACTACTTATTTTATTTGGTTTTATTTTGGGAGTAGTAATTTTCATTCTAGGAATTATCTTTATTGATGAAATTATATATGCTCTTGGAGCTGATAAGGTTTTATTTCCATATTGTAAAGACTATTTAACTATTATTTTACTGTTTACACCTGCAAGTATGTTGCAGGTACTATTTCAAAATTTATTTGTAACAGCAGGAAAACCAACTTTAGGACTTGTTCTTTCTGTAAGTGCTGGTGTAATGAATATCGTATTTGATTATCTTTTTATGGTTATATTTGACATGGGGATTGCTGGTGCAGGATTTGGAACTGGAATTGGTTATTTGATACCCGCAATTACGGGGCTAATTGTCTTTTGTAAAAAATCGGGAACATTGTCTTTTGTAAAACCTATTATAGACATTAAAGTACTTGGAGAAGTTGTATAAATGGTTCATCAGAAATGGTTAGTCAGCTTTCAACGGCAATTACTACATTCTTTTTCAATCGCACAATGATGAATTTATTAGGTGTAAATGGTGTGGCTTCTATTACTATAATTATATATACACAATTTTTGCTTACAACATTATTTATTGGTTTTTCAATGGGGGTTGCCCCAGTCATTAGCTATAATTTTGGAGCAAACAATTATTATGGATTAAAGAAAATATATAAAATCTGTATTTCTTTCATTTTTGTAGGTTCATTATTTATTTTTGCGTTATCCTTTATAAATGGAAATACTTTGGTACGTTTATTTACTGGGACAAATGAAGCGGTATATAAAATTGCAATAAACGGGTTTATGATATTTGTATTTAGTTTTCTTTTTTCGGGTTTCAATATATTTTCATCAGCAATTTTTACTGCATTATCTAATGGTAAGCTATCTGCTTTGATTTCTTTTTTAAGAACATTTGGCTTTATAATGATAGGCTTGTTAATAATGCCACAGTTTATTGGAATAACAGGTGTATGGTTGGCTGTTCCCATTGCCGAAATATTAACACTATGTATTTCATTATATTTGAATTTTCGTCTTTGGCTTTCGTGGAATAATCAGAATAACAGCTATGAAAAAAATACAGAAAGGTTATTATGATAGGACTTAAAAAACGAGATATAAAAAAGCATTGAAAGCTGGTGCAAGGGCGGGTGGTATGTCATTGGCTGATGTTCGGGCAAATATTGAAGCAACGATTGATGAAGCCATGAACAGCCCAGACCCAGAGGTGCAGGCAAATTTCAAAAAATATTTGGTAATAAACGCCCTACCCCAGAAGAATATATTTACAAGATTACCAAAAAGACAAAGATTTGAAAAAAGGCTTGCTCCATACATTTTGTATGATCTGCAAGCCTTAATCTATTTCAGAGGAAATTTAACAGTAAAGGTAGCACCGCCACCAACAGTATCATTAATAGTGATAGTACCGTTCAGCATTTGGGTTAATTCTTTGGCGATACTTAGTCCCAGTCCAAAATTCGCTTTGTTAGCATGGGACTTGTCGCCACTATAAAATCGGTCAAAGATATACTGCTTATCTTCATCAGAAATGCCTTGCCCGTGGTCTACCACAGAAAAAGCAATATTCTTTTCGGTGGCGATTACTTCTATCTCTATCAAAGAATTATTCTTGGAATGTTGAATGGCATTATCCATAAAGATACACAAGATTTGAAATAATCGGTCTTTGTCGGTAAGCATGGCAGGATAACTTTCCTCGGATAAATGCAGTTTTAGTTCTAAATTCTGCTTCATGCAGACGGGTTCGTATGTTTCATATAACGTAATGAGCAAGGTATCTACATTGATTGTACTTTTATGCAATGTCCATGTTTTAGCGTCGGAAGAAGCCAGAAGCAACATATCTTTGACTAAACGGGATAACCGCATACATTCAAAATCTATGGTCTGTAAGGCTTGCTTTGCCTGCTCGTTTAAGGAAACATCATCAAGAAGCATATCCGTGTTGGAAATCATAACAGCTAGTGGAGATTTTAATTCATGGGAAGCTGTTGCAACAAAATCTTTTTGGCTTTGCAATATTCGTTCTGTTGGGGCAAAAGACTTTTTCAGCAGATAACGGGTTAGTATGATAACAACGATACAAGCCAAAAGCCAGATAAGAAGATATATCGGTAATGTCTTTTGTAAATATCCGTTAAGTTGGCTGTCTGATAAAAAGTCCCATGATATACGGTATCATTTGCTGTCATAATTGTAGCAGGAATAACAAAATAAGTATCGTGATGTTTTCCTTTTATTTCCAGAAAACCGCCTTGTGAAGTTGTGGTGCTTTCTGTTTGTGATAATAGCTGTGTAGAAATCTGTTTTTCTACATCATGCAACAGCTTGTCCGCAGAAGTTGGAAATGGAAAATCACTTTGATAAATGGTATTCCCTTTTGTATCGCTAATCAAGGAAAAAATATGATAACTTTCTTCGTAGGCTTTGAGTGCTTTATCCATATCCGAAGAAGCACTTTCCACTTGATAAATCAGCAAGGTTGTTAATCTTTGAAACAAGGTACTTTCGTTGATTTTCTCCGTATAAACCGTATTCGCAACAACAAAGAAAATCACAAGGGTAATAATCAGCATAACAGAACTTGCAAACAGAATATGAAGTTTTCGGTATAAGTTATTTAACATGTTTCTTTCTCCAGTTTGTACCCTGCACCGTAGACCGTTGTTATTTTACAGGAACTTTTTAACTCCTTTAGACGTTTTCGCAGAAAAGAAATGTAGCTGTCTACATTGCCAGTTTCTACTTCGGAAGAACTACCCCAGATTTTAAGGATTAGCTGTTCACGGGAAAATAGTGTTTCTGGGTTCTGCATAAATACAAAAGTCAACTCGGTTTCTTTTGAAGTTAATAAAAGAGAGTTATTTGGTGTGGATAAGGTTCTGCTGTCTTTATCGAAGTTAAATCTCCATATTGTAATTTGGGAGATAATTGGATATTGGCAGGTCGCCTTGTCACGCCCGAACCCTTGCAAGCAATTCTTTGATATGAAATGGTTTTACTAAGTAATCATCAGCACCACCGTCTAAACCCTCAACCCGATTATCAAGTACTCATGGCAGTAATGATAAGGATAGGGATAGATATTCCTTTTTTACGCATAGATTTTATGATTGTTAAACCGTCAATAATCGGTAACATACGGTCTACAATGGCAAGGTCATAAGCATAGTCTGTATTTAAGGCATACAGCATAGCAGTTTCCCCGTCATTGCAACAATCAACCATATAGTTTTCTTTTTCCAGCGAAATTTTATATTTTTACATAACTCTAAATCATCTTCCAGAAGAAGTATTTTCATAATGTATCAATCCTTTTCTATATATCATCTTGGACATTAGCAGTCCAAGAAGCTTTAATTATAGACAGTATAACAGAAAAGTCTGTAAAAATCCTCTAAAAAATGATGATGATTTTCTTGCTTTTTTACAGGATTTTTAGAATGGTTTGCTTTTACAATAGTGGCATATCGAATAAGAAAGGTGGAATACAAAATGAAAAAAACAAACATCAGTAAATTTGTAGCAGTTGGATTATGTATCTGTGCATTGACGGGGTGTGGTGCAAGTCCAGATGAGAAGCCAGATATGTCTAATCCTATTGTCAATTCTAATACGAATGAAGAAAATGCAAATGGCTCTTCAGAAAATAAAGAAAACGACATATTAGAGTCTGCTAATTTGATAGGAAGTGTTTTGGAATTTACAGACAATGGTTGTTCCGTAAGTCAAGCAAAAGAAATTGAGGGGGGAGCAGGGATAAAATCAGAAGCACCGGGACTGGAAAATAAAGACAATGCTGTTTCTGTAACCTATAACCCAGATTGTGAATTTGTCATTGCCACAGTAAGTGCCCACTCTGGTGTTACGAATGTAACGACGGGTTCTATCTCCGATGTAAAGAAACAATCAAATGTATATCTCTATGGAGAGTTTACAGACACAAATCATTTCAATGCAACAAAGGTTGTCATAGCCCATTGGGAATAGAGGTGTGAAGTATGAAGTTTTATCAACTTGGTTTTCGCTATTTACAGCGAAAAAAGGGAAAACCATTCTTCTGTTGATTGTTTTGATACTTGTAAACAGTATGATTTTAGGTACAAGCATGATTTTAAGGACTACAAATGAGTCCAAACAAGCCATGCAGGAAAAGACAAACTCTAAGATTGTGGTTGAAATTACAAGTAAGGACAGCAAGATAACAGAGAATGAAGTAAACAAGATTGAAACGCTAGAAGATGTTTCGTCTATCAACCGCATTGGTAGACAAGAGGTATTTCCGAATAATTTTGCTCCCGTTACGCTCAATACTTCTACGAATGAGGAAAATTTGAAAATAGCACTGCTTTCCTATGATGATTTGGAAAAGGACAGCCCTTTTTCAGAAATGCAGTACCGCTTAGCTTCTGGCGATTATATCAAGCGTGAGAAAAAGGGTGCTGTTATCAATGCGAACCTTGCAAATCAAAATGAGCTAAAAGTTGGAGATACGATTGAATTAAGTACAGAAAACGGAACAAAAGTATCTGTTCAGATTATTGGAATTTTCATGTCCGCAGGAAATGCGGAAAAAGACCAGCCGTCAGAAACTACCGCAGTCAATCGAATAGAAAATCAAATCTTTATTGACAACAGTACTTATAAAGAATTGTTCAAAGAAGCTGAATTTGAAAAAATCTGCATTTACTCAAAAAGACCAGAAAAATTAGATGTGCTGGAAACCAGCCTGCAAAAAATATTCGGAAATGATGTAGCACTTAGCACGTCTGATACCCTTTATCAACAGATGTCTGCTCCATTAGAGCAAATCAGTAAGGTGGCAAATCTTATGCTGGTACTTACATTGGTAACTGGTACTGTTGTTGTTTCCCTGCTGTTATGTATGTGGATGCGGACAAGGCAAAAAGAGGTGGCAATCTTTATGAGCTCGGCAAGACAAAAAGTGAAATTTTCCTGCAAACTTTATTAGAAGCAGGCAGTGTATTTACACTTTCGGTTTTAGGAGCAACAGCCATTGGTAAATTGTTCTCGGGCGTTTTGCAAAACGTCATTACCGGTTCAGAAACAGTAACAGAAAATCTGAAAGTGGTTTTGCAGATACAAGATATTGGAATGTTGTTCCTTTTAGGCGGTGCAGTTATTTTGGTGGCATTGTGCTGTTCCATTCTTCCGATATTACGAGCAAACCCAAAAGATATATTAGCAAAAATGGAGGGATAGTACATGAATTTTTTTGGATTGGCAAGGCGTTCTGTGTTCAGAAAGCCCGTAAAAAGTATTCTCTTATTGTTGATTGTTTTTGCAATCAGTACCTTGCTTCTTGCAGGTGTGGCGAGCAAAAATGCCAGTATTGAGGTGCAGGACAAAACCAGACAAGCCATAGGTGCAGGCTTTCTTTTAGAAAGAAATGCAGAGTACCGAACAAAGCGAGTTCGTGAATACTCAGAAAAGATTGGTAATGATAAGGAAGGTAGTTTTGGTGGCTACCATCAGGAAAAAGAGATTATCAATGGTGTGGAGACTTGGACAGGCTGGACAACAAATGAATTTGAAAGCTTAGATATAAAAGACATTGAGAAATTGGCAAAAGCAAAAGGAATTGCTGATTACAATATTACAACAGTAACAACTCCCGTAAACCCTGTAAATTTCAAAAGGATTGAAGATAAAGATGTAGACCAGAATGCAGATGTTGGCGGTGTAAGTTTAATTGGAAACAAAGATATGAAACTAGACAGAAATGTTTTATCTGGAAACCTGCATATCAAAGAGGGACGAATGATAACCCCAGAGGATAAAGATATGTGTGTCATTTCAGAGGAACTGGCAAAGCAAAATAATCTGAAAATCGGCGATAAGATTTCTTTTAATGATTACCACGATACTGAAAATTCAAAGGTATCAGAAGCTGAGATTGTTGGAATTTATCAAGTGGATCAAAAGATGTCCCCACTTATGCAGGGAGATACTTACCGTTCGGAAAATGTAATATTTACAGATTTGAGATTTCCAGAAAAGGCAGAGGGTGAAACAAGTCCATTATATGAAAGAGCCTATTTCAAAGTGGAAGATGTGGAAGCTTACGACGAAGTAAAAGAAAATCTGCAAAAAGTAGACATCAATTGGGAGCAATATGATTTGATTGACAATAACGGAAATTCCGAAACCATGTCCTCAAACTTCAATGATTTAGCAAAAGTAAGCGAAATGATGATATTGGTAATCTCTGTTGCAAGTTTTGTTATCCTTGTTTTAGTATTTCTTTTCTGGTTGAAAAATCGGGTGCAGGAAGTCGGTATTTTCTTATCTCTCGGTGTTCCGAAATTTAGAATTATCGGACAAATTTGGAGCGAAGCGATTATGATTGCTGTTCTTTCCCTTATGTTATCCTTTGCTGTCGCTCCTGCCGTTTCCAAAGCAACTGCAAATTATCTGGTATCACAGCAGGTTCAGCAAATGCAGGAGGAAGAAAAGAATAATGAGGGAAAAGTATCCACAGAATACGTTGCACCAAAGCAGGACGTGCAGAGTATCAGCGTAGAGGTTACACCAGAAATGTATCTACTGGACGGTGTAAGTGTTCTTGTGTTGATAACGGCTTCTGTTCTGGTATCTGGAATTGTAATACTAAAGAGAAACCCGAAAGATATTTTATCGGAAATGAGTTAGGAGGACGACGAAAATGTTAGAAGTAAAGAATGTAAGCTATGCTTACAAAACAAAAAAAGATAAAACCATTTTGAATAATGTATCTGCTACTTTCGAGGAGGGTATCTTCTATACCATTGTCGGTCCGAGTGGTGCAGGAAAAACAACACTCTTATCGTTGTTAGCAGGCTTAGACACAGCGGTAAAAGGGACTGTACTTTGCAATGGCGAGGACATTACAAAAAAGGGCTGAATTACCACAGAAAGCATAATATCTCATTGGTATTTCAAAATTATAATCTGATTGATTATTTGACAACGGTTGAAAATGTCAAATTAGGTGGTAGTGGAAATGCTGAAAAATTATTGGAAGAAGTCGGCATTGGAAAAGAATACTGGCAGAGAAATGTATTGCAACTATCTGGTGGACAACAACAGCGTGTGGCGATTGCAAGAGCTTTAGCCAGCGACGCTCATGTACTTTTGGCAGATGAACCGACGGGAAATCTTGATGAAACTACCGCTGATGAAATCATTGCTTTGCTGAAAAAGACTGCACATGAATTAGGAAAATGTGTTGTTGTCGTTACACATAGTAAGCATTTGGCAGAAGAAGCCGACGAAATCTTAGAAATTAAAAACGGTGCAATTTCTTTTCTGTCTGAATAAACAAGAATAGTGCCGTAAAGGAGCTGTCATTATGGAATATTTTAGATATACCTCGACACAATCAATTTGACCCTAACGGCATTGTTATAAGAACTAAATACAATACAGTTTCAAAGGCTCGTACAGACTATATGTTTTGTGCGGGCTTTTTTCATGCCAGAAAAAAATTTTTTAAGTTTTTTGATTTTGGTTACGCTGTACCCCACTTTCAACGCGGTATATATGAAAAGGGGCAGACACCTCTTTTCGACTAGCGAAAGGAGGTGAGGAAAATAAAACCGTCAGAACTACAAGAAAAAACCTGTCATCAATTCGATTGTGCTATTAAAACAGTTATACGTCATAGAGCGATTGACTTCTATCGAGCGATACGTCGTTCAGAGAAAAAAGAAATGCCATTCGCCGAAATTATGGACGACCTCTTAAATTCCATAGGCACAGAAGATACATATTCTACGGATTATGTTGCAGTATTTGAAGTCTGTGGCGAAAAAGTGTCAATCGAAGATGAACAACTGGCTCGTGCATTGAAAGCTATTGAAGAACGAAAGCGTAATATCGTTTTACAGTATTTTTTCATTGGGGACACGGACACTTATATTGGAAAAATGCTTGACTGTTCCAGAGCTAATGTAACAAAATGCAGAATACAAGCACTCGACAAGCTAAAGCAACTGATTGAGGAGGAAAAAGAGAAATGCCAAAAGAGCTGACACCGACTTTCACGGTTATTTCCAAAGCATGCGACGGCGACGAAACAGCTATTTCAAAAATCTTGGAGTTTTACGACCCATTTATCAATCAGTGCTGTATGCGTCCGTTTTACGATGATAACAACAACTTGCGTCTTGCGGTAGATTTGGAAATGAAAGGTTTTATCAAAGAAGCGATTATTCGTAAAATCTTAAACTTTGATATTAAACGCTTCTAATTCATATCGGGATTGATTATGCCCGTCTGGTCTTTGACAACTGAATAAAGCAGACAGATACGTTTGTGAGATAGCAAGCCACGGGGACTGTACGCCATGACCTTTCCAAAAGAAAGCGAGCGACCCATGCAGTGATCCGAGAGCGACCGTTGGAAAAGTCGCTTTGCCACGACCTATCCTCACAGAATAATGATACGTCCGCATGGTGCGGTTCTGCCCACAGGAATGGGAATGGTTGAGATACCAACGGAGCTTTCCAAAGCCGTCTGCCTGCTTGTAAAAAATGACACACAGTAAAGGGGGTGCATAGATTATGAACAATACTGATGTGCCTATCTGGGAAAAATATACTCTGACGATTGAAGAAGCGTCTAAATACTTCCGCATTGGCGAAAAGAAATTGCGTAAATTAGCCGAAGAAAATATTGACGCTGGCTGGGTTATCGTGAACGGTAATCGTATTCAGATTAAGCGAAAACAATTTGAAAAAATCATAGATACATTGGACGAAATCTAATGTCATTGAGCCGTAGATATGGTATAATAAGATATAGCGTATCACGGCTCATTCCATGACGGAAAGGAGCTTTACACTATGTCTAATGTAAAACGAAAAGACAGTAAAAATCGCAATTTGCGTAATGGAGAGAGCCAGCGAAAAGACGGAAGATACGTTTATAAATATACCGATATATACGGAAAGCCACAATTTATCTATTCTTGGAAACTTGTACCGACAGACAAGACACCTGCTGGAAAGCGTGATGATATTTCATTGAGGGAAAAAGAAGCACAGATAAAAAAAGACCTTAACGACGGTATCGACACAGTCGGCGGTAAAATGACAGTCTGCCAGCTCTACGACAAGAAAAACAGCCAAAGAAAGAACATCAAAAGGGCTACTGAAAAGGGACGACAGTATCTTATGAATGCTCTGAAAAATGACCCATTGGGTATGAGGGCGATTGATACTGTTAAGCAGTCGGACGCTAAAGAATGGGCTATCAGAATGAGTGAAAAAGGATATTCCTATAAAACGATTGATAACTATAAGCGTTCCTTGAAAGCTTCATTTTACATGGCGATACAAGACGACTGTATCAGAAAGAACCCATTTGACTTTAAGCTAAGTGATGTTCTGGAAGATGATACGGAGCAGAAAGTTATCCTTACACCAGAGCAGGAAGAACGCCTGCTTGCCTTTATGGAAAAGGACAAGATTTACAGCAAGTATTATGATGAGGTTGTGCTTCTGCTGGAAACGGGACTTCGTATTTCTGAATTTTGCGGATTGACGACGCATATTGATATGCAGAACAGAATACTCAATATAGACCACCAGCTATTGAAAGATAGCGAAATGGGCTACTATATTGAAACACCAAAGACCAAAAACGGAAAACGGGAACTTCCATTGACAGAACGGGCTTATCAAGCAATCCAAAGAATACTAAAGAACAGAGGAAAAGCACAACCGCTGATTGTAGGTGGTTACAGCAATTTTCTATTCTTAAACCGTGAGGGCTTGCCTAAAGTTGCAGGAAACTATGAGGGCATGGTGCGAGGACTAATTAAAAAGTATAACAAGTATCACACGGATAAGTTACCGAACATCACACCACATTCATTCAGACATACTTATTGTACGAATATGGCAAATAGAGGAATGAACCAAACACCCTGCAATATCTCATGGGACACGCTAACATAACTATGACACTTGGTTATTACGCACACGGTACATTTCAATCTGCAAAAGAAGAACTGGAAAGACTGGCTTGTTAATATCGGAGCTTATATTTACTACTCATTTACTACTTTGGTTGCATTTCATGCTGGTAAATGCCAGCTTATGCAAGGTATCTTCCAAAAAGAAAATACCGATAAAGCTAAAATACGGGATATATCGGCATTTACCAACTTATGAAAAGATAATCAGAAATTTAGTAAGTTTTTAATCTAAAAGACCGCAGAAGCATTTTATCTTCTGCGGTCCACTGCATTCAGTTCCCGAAATAATTATTTCAGAGTAACTTCTGCTCCCTGCTCCTCAAGTTTAGCCTTAAGTTCCTCAGCCTCTGCCTTAGAAACAGCTTCCTTGATTACCTTCGGTGCTCCGTCAACAAGCTCTTTTGCTTCTTTCAGTCCAAGACCTGTTACTTCACGAACAACCTTGATAACTTAACCTTAGAAGCTCCTGCAGATGTAAGCTCTACGTCGAACTCATCTTTCTCTGCTGCTCCAGCTCCGTCTGCTGCTGCTGCAACTACAACGCCTGCTGCTGCAGATACGCCGAATTCT
>ENA-OQHP01000330-OQHP01000330.1-human-gut-metagenome-genome-assembly--contig:-NODE-330-length-15518-cov-1.639789_pt1 | contig 15518 bp, 23 predicted proteins | sample MGYA00242563_ERZ504717 | MGnify/ENA primary metagenome ERZ504717 (study PRJEB26092, sample SAMD00036212) | human gut metagenome | host: Homo sapiens | study: EMG produced TPA metagenomics assembly of... | reverse complement strand
AACCGTCGGGTCAAACGGTCTTCTTATAAATGCCGCCGAGAGAAAGGCGTAAGCAACGGGGCCGTACACAGCAGAAACGCCACGTTCGAAGCCTGCGTCAGTCCCAAAGCCGTATTCTCCGTATAAAAATAAAGCGAGCCGCCAAAGAAACCGGCCAAAGCAACAAGCCTTCTTCCTTCCAACTGTTTGCCAGTAGCCGACGGGGAGCAATCAGCCAGATACCCGCATAGGCAACCAGGAAACGGTAGAAGAAAATCTCATGCGGATGCAGCCCCTGCTGAATCAGTACCTTGGTCGAGATGTAGGTCAGTCCCCACACCACGACCACGGCAATGGCCATCACGTGATAATATCCTTGTTTCACCAGCCCATTTATTTAGTACCCAAAACGAACCATCACAAACTCTGCTTCCGGATATTCCCGTTTCAACAGGTCGCGCATGTATTCCTCCGTATCGCGACGGATAATCTCATCATCTTCTTCCGGGAAAGGTTGTAGGCCAGCGTATGCAGACGGATGCCCCGACGCGTCATCGCTTCCAGGCTCAGCAAGGTGTGGTTGATACTTCCCAGGCGACCAGAAGTGACGAACACCAGCGGATACTGCTTCTGTGACACATAGTCGATGGTCAGCAGTTCACGGGTCAATGGCACCATCAGTCCTCCGGCCCCTTCCAGCAACACCGCATCATACGTTCACTCAGTGTTTGAGTCGCACGTTCAATCTTATCGAAATCAATCGGCCGCTTGTCTATCTCGCTGCCAGATGCGGAGAACAGGGATAAGAAAAATCTCCGGCATGGTCAATCGTTCCCTATCTTCCGGCAACAAGCCGGTACCCATAATCCGGCGGTGCAGTTCGATGTCTTCCGACATGTCCGTATTCCCCGTCTGAATCAGTTTCTCCGTAATAGTACGGATGCCCCGCTCATTCCAGGTCTTAGCCAGGTAAGCCGTGGCATAACTCTTTCCGATATTGGTATCGATACCGCTGACAAAATATACATTCTTTTTCATACTCGTAACGTTTTTATTTTCTACATATCATATAAATAGGATGAAAGGTCAGGTACACCTTTCCCCGTTCATCCGAAAATTGTCTCGTATAATTCCGGCAGAATTCCTGCAACCTGCCGCGTGTCCATGGCTGTGCAGCCGTACCCGTCACTCCGGTCTCCTTCAAATGCTTCAACACGTCCAAGGGGGAAGAAAATGACAGGCGCAACTGTTCCTCGTGGGCATATACTACCTCATAGCGTGCCGCCAGCATCTCTTTCAGTTCCTCCAGCGACGGATACGACAATCCCGCCGCAGTCAGTGTCGCCACCTCCTCCGTATTGTGGGGACCAAAGGTACTGAAAGCCAGGTATCCCCCTTCGTGCAGCAACTTCCGGCATCCTGAAAAGAAACGTGGCAAATCTTCAAACCACTGCACCGCCGAGCACGATACAATCAGGTCCTGTCCTTCCGGAAAGGCTAATGTCTCTGCATCCTTCGCCATGAAATGCACCTTTTCACCCAGCACATCTGCCAGGTAAGGTTCCACTTCCGGACAAAGGTCATTCAGCCACATTTCTTCCGGTACAGCCTGCTGCAAGTACATCCGCGTGAACATGCCCGTACCGCAGCCTATTTCCAGCACCCGCTCCTGTATGTCCGAAGGAATGTAACGCCCGGTCAGTTCCGCCATCCGGGATGCCACGTAACGCTGCACGTCGGCCTTGTCCAGGTAAGTTCCCACGGCCTTGGCAAAGCGCCGACTAATCAGGGCCTTGTCCATAAGCGACTTTCTCCGTTCAGCAACTCACGGAACAACTCCTCGTCATAGTGTTCCGCATCCACTTCTTCCACGGCCACTCCCTGCCAGGCTTCGCGCTGGTTCTGAGGCGGAAAAATCTTGTCGTTCGTCCCGACATCGCCTTGCCCCAGGTCCACTCCACAGCCGGACGATTCTTTACTGCCGTCCACAAAGCCGCCAGCTCCTGGTGCAAATCGTCTACCTCCCGATAAGGGTGATGCGACAGGAATGTCTTCACCTGTGCGGCCGACCCGCAAATCCGCCGACGGAAACGAATCAGTACCGGTTCCGAAAAATTCTCCAAAGTTCCCTGAAAGATGGATTCAGGAATGCCTTTTGTATCATGAATAGGGAAAGGCGTACCGTTCACTGCCAGCCTCATCCCATAAGGATATTCTTTTCCGGCCAACGTCTGGCAGGCTACCCATACCCCCATGGACCAGGCCATGACCCGTATCTCCTTGTAACCCTCCAGCAGACTGTAGTCAAAATCCAAATCCTTATAGTCGAAACACAACAGGCAGTCGCATTCCTCCTGCACCGGTCCGGCAAATAAATTTTCGTCCGAGCCCCATCCGGCAAAGAAGAGCAGCAATGTAGAATTTCCTTCCTTCTTGATAAACCGTTGTTTCATATCTTAATTTCTTTCTGTTTTCATGCTTTCATTTCATGACACAACCGTGCCATTTCCTCTTCTTCAATCAGCGAAGTCAGCGAGAAACGCAACCTCGCTGTTCCCTCGGGTACGGTAGGCGGACGCACGGGCAACACATAAAAGCTGCGTTCCTGCATCTGCAAGGCCTTCCAAATGGCCTTCTCATTGGCTCCCACTACCAGGGGAATAATATGACTTTCCGACGGACATTCCACCCCACTCTCACGGATAGCCGTCCGCAGGCTTGCTGAGATTCTGGCCAGATGCTCCCGCCGTGCCTGCATATCTTCCAGGTGCGACAAGACAAAGCGCATCCATGCCACATTGATAGGCGGCAAGGCCGTGGTGAAAATCAACGTACGCATCCGGTTCACCAGGTAATCGCGTATCACCTTCCGGCACACTACATACGCTCCCACGGAAGCCATTGCCTTGCCGAAGGTACCGCACAAGAAATCGATGTCCTTCAGGCAACCTTGTTCCTCGGCTACCCCCAGCCCTCGCTGGCCCCGTACGGCAATGCCGTGCGCCTCGTCTACATACAGCATCACGTTGGTATAACGGCGCTTCAGTTCCACCAGCCGGTCGAGCGAAGCCACGTCACCGTCCATGCTGAACACACTTTCGGTCACTACAATAATCCGGTGATACTCGCCGTGATGTTTGGCCAGCAGATTCTCCAACTGCGCATAGTCCTGATGACGGTAACGGATGCACTTGGCCGCCGACAAGCGGATGCCGTCAATCAGACTCGCATGCACTAATTTGTCGGCTAAAATCAGTGTGTTCGCATCGGTCACCGCCGGAAGAATCCCCGTATTCATGTGATACCCGCTGCTGAACACCAGTGCACTCTCCGCTCCAAACAACGAAGCTAACAGCGATTCCAGTTCCCGATAGGCCGGGAAGTTGCCCGTCAGCAACCGTGAGGACGAGGAAGAAAAGCACAAATCCCTCTCCTTCACCGTCCGCAGAAATTCCTCACGCAACGCCTTGTCCGAAGCCAGTCCCAGATAATCGTTCGACGACAGATTCAACATCCTCCGTCCACCGGCCTCAATCCATTTCCCCTCACTACAGGTTTCCAGCAACACACGCAGGTTGCCACACGCCTCCAGCTTATCCAGTTCCAGCTGAAAATCTCCGTCCAGTCCGGGTTGTATTTCATTTTCCATGATTTACCTCCTTTGTTTTTATTCCGGCATTTCGCCGACAATCTTGCACAAACCGCTCGTCAGTTTCGTCAGTTCTTCCGGACGAATGATGAAAGGCGGCATGATATAGGCCAGCCGTCCGAACGGACGTACCAGATACCTTCTTCCACAAACCGACGCTGCATCCAGCCCATGTCAACCGGCTTCTTGGTTTCAATAACTCCAATGGCACCCTGTACCCTGACATCGGCCACCTGCGGCAACGAAGCCGCCGGTGCCAGTTCTTCTTTCAACTGTGCTTCGATGCGGCGCACCTTCTCCTGCCAGCCTGACGACAACAACAGACGCACAGAAGCCAGTGCCACGCACAAGCCAGCGGGTTGCCCATAAACGTAGGACCGTGCATGAACGCACGCGGCTCCTTGGAAGAAATACAGTCGGCCACCTTTGCCGAAGCCAGCACCGCCGAGAAGGTCATATACCTCCTGTCAGTGCCTTACCGATACACATGATATCCGGTTCCACCTGCGCATGTTCCCATGCAAACAATTTCCCCGTACGTCCGAACCTGTGGCAATCTCGTCAAAATCAGGAGCATACCATGCTCCCGGCAGAGGCGTGCCGCCTCCCGCAAATACTGCGGATGATAGAAACGCATGCCTCCGGCCCCCTGCACTATCGGCTCTAAAATCAGTCCCGCCAGCTCACCGTGATGCTGCATGATGACTTCACGTAAGGGTTCGATGTCCTTCTCATCCCATTCGGCATCGAAACGGCACTGCGGAGAAGGTACAAAATAGCGCACCGGAAGGGCCGAACCAAACAGGCTGTGCATGCCCGTCACCGGGTCGCATACCGACATGGCATTCCACGTGTCGCCGTGATAGCCCGAACGGATGGTCACAAAATTGTTCTTCTCCGGATGACCTGCCGCAAACTGATATTGCACCGCCATCTTCAAAGCCACTTCTACAGCTACTGACCACTGTCGGCATAAAAAATATATTCCATGCTGGGAGCACGATTTTCAGCAATTCCTTTCCCAATTCGATAGCCGGTTCGTGCGTCAGTCCCCCGAACATCACGTGCGACATCCGGTGAAGCTGTTCCTCCACCGCCCGGTTCAGCACCGGATGATTGTATCCATGCACGGCACACCACCACACGACATGCCGTCAATCAGTTCCGTACCATCGGCCAGCGTCAAGGTACAACCCTGTGCCCGTTCCACCTTGTAAGTGGGCAACGGGTTTGAAGTTGAAGTATACGGATGCCACAAATGCGACCGGTCAAATTCGTCAAACAATTTCTCACAATTCATATCCTGCCTCCTTTATACGTTCTTTGTCTTTTGTTACTTTTGAGCCAAGGGTGGTCAGCAAATCCCCCACAATGGCCGAATTGATTCCCACATACAGCGCACGGTCCACCGTCTCCTCGCTCAGCTGTGAGCGCCCTCCGGCAAAGCGAAGGAAAGCCGTCGGATTCACCATGCGGAACATGGCCACCGTACGCAGCACCTCTTCCGCCGTCAGCGGCTTTGCGTGTTCCAGCGGCGTACCCTTGATGGGCTGCAACAGGTTCAACGGGATGGACTGTACCTCCAGTTCCCGCAAGGTCAGTGCCAGTTCCACCGCTGGGCCGGCGTTTCTCCCATACCGATGATGCCTCCGCTGCATACGTCCATACCCGCCCGGCGAGCTGCCTGGAGCGTTTCTATCTTCTGTGCCTGCGTATGCGTGGAACACAAGGTCGGGAAGAACGAAGGCGCCGTTTCCAGGTTGCAATGATAACGGCTCACCCCGGCACGATACAAGGCCGCAAGCTGTTCTTCCGTAGCCAGTCCTAACGACGCACACAATTCAATCTTACTGTGCGCCCGAAGATATGCAAAGTGCGTGCAAAGTTCTCTACCTCTCCCGCCGAGGCGACGACCACTGGTCACCAGCGAGAAACGAGCCACACCCTGGTCTTCGTTCATCTTTGCCTGGCGCAGACATTCCTCTTCGCTCACCAGTCCGTACTCCTCCACCCCCGTGTGATGATGCACCGACTGGGGCACACCATTTGCAGTTTTCAGGGCAACGACCCGACTTGGCGTTAATGATGGAACACATATCAAACTTCCGTGAAGCGTATGCCACCGTAATGCGGTAAGCCACCTCACACAGCTCCTCAAAAGGCGCTTCCTCGAGCAGCCACAAAGCCTCTTCCGAAGTAAGCATGCCCCCTTCCTTTATCTTCTCTTCTAATTTCTGTAATCTTTCCATACGTATTTATCCTAAAAAAGAAGGGATGTATCCGCTTCGGTTAAGTCTGTCAGACTTGACCTGAAGCGGAGACATCCCTTCCGGTTATTGTTATCTTATTTATTTCATCTAAAAGCAGTGCAGGCACTTCTTCCCTTTGCGGCACCAGCAGACGCCACAATTCTGTCCGGTCTGTCTCGAATAGACTTCCTCCAAGCCCCGGTCCTCCACTTCCAAAGAGTGCATCTTCCCCTGAAAGGTCAGTCCATGACATGCCTTCTGTTTTCTTTCCCTCGCACACTGCCGTTTTCTGCTTGCCCAATGAAGCATCTGCAATTCCCCGTCCCACCTGTCCGATGGTGACATGGCGGTGCAGACTTACAAACGCAGCATATTCCTTCCGGCTCCAGCGACGGAACCGAAGCATGACCTTTTGCGAACAGGGAGTGATACGATGCATCTGTTTTTTCTTTGTTTAAATGTACGGCTGCAAATGTATAGAAAAATCTACAGAAAATGCAAGGATTGGGGAGAATACGTTTTTTTGGTCTACAAATTCGCTTTTATCTTCTTTTCTATCTCCGTGTCCGTTGTCTTTTCCGCATAGCCTTGGAACTTTGCAATTATCGTGCGGTCTTTACCTATCAAGTAAAAACTGCGGAACTCCGCTACCAGCCTGATAATCATTTATAAGTTTAGCTATTGTTTCCTTATCGGCAGTCAGAAAACTGTATTCTATTCCCTGATTTTTCACATAGGCTTCGCAAGACGACTTCGACCTTCCCCACGTTTCTACAGCCAGCACCTCAAGCTCGTTCACTGCATATTCTTTTTTCAACCTATTCAAGAAAGGTATCGAAATCTTACATGGTCCGCAGCCTATCCCTGTGAACTGCAACAAGATGACCTTCGACTTTATACCGCTTAAAGAAACCTTCTGACCCTTCATATCAGTAAGCGTCCAGTCTGGAGCTTTTTTACCCGTCATATCCACAGTCGCCTTCTGAGACTTCTCTCCTTTTATACGCCGCACATAATCTGCCGGATAATAATCTTCCGCCACAATTTTTCCCTTTCCTGAAGGATTATACACAAAATCGGAACAAATATCCTCACTGATGCTATGCTGCATCTCCCTGCGATAACGATAAGGCATGTCATTTTCTTTTGAAATCCAGATTTTGTAAATAGATGTCGGATCATATATATACGGATTCTGCGGCATGTAACAAGCTTTACCAAAGAACTCCACCTGATACGGTGTATGGATACTTAATTCCATCAGATAATCTTTCCCCTCATCCTTCAAGCTGAGGACTATGCTATCCTGAGTGTTCAATGCATACTCAAGAATGGATTTCATGCAACCAAAAGCTTGCGGCATAATAACTCTGAATGGAAGGGGACTTTTCTGAGTGAAATCATCTATCCGTACTTCTTTTCTTCTTTCTCTATGTAAGCAAACACAGTTCCGTCATATACCCAAGTGGTTGTCTGAATTCCTTATCTGAGGCACACAAGAAAGAATACCCCACAGCAGTATCCTGCGGATTCACATGCTCATAAATTTCTCTTGGCACATTGTCCACCGGCTCTTTGTCTCCCGGTTCCCATGCCTTTTTCACACAATGATAGGTTACCGATTCTACAGCGTTCATTTTCTCCAGTACATGCGACAGATAGTCCGTCTCTCTATTTTGTCCGTAAATCGGCAGAGCCAATAACATGGAGGAGAATAATATTACAATGATTTTCATGACATTATATTTCTATAAAAAATGAGTCCGCTCTAAAATACAGGATTACATTCCAACTTCTCTCAGAAGCATTTAAGCATAATTACAGCCCATTTTTAAAGCGGACTCAAACACAATTTACTGAAGTTTGAAGGAAACAGGTACGGTAAATTTTACCCTTACGATCTTCCCCCTCTGCATGCCCGGCTTCCACTTAGGCATGGTCTGCAACACGCGCAAAGCCTCTGCATCCAAATCCGGATCTACAGAACGAGCCACCTTGAATTCGGTAAGAGTTCCGTCTTTTTCCACCACAAACTGCACGATTACCCGTCCCTGCACATTATTCTTCATGGCATTTTCCGGATATTTCAGGTTGTCCTGAAGGAATTTCAACAACTCCTTCATTCCTCCCGGAATTCAGGCATCTGTTCTGCAACCATAAATACTTCTTCTTTAGCCGTACTATCTGCGGGAGCTTCTTTTGCTTCCGGACTTACCGGGGCAACAACTTCTTCTTTTGCATCCTCCGTCTGTGATGCATCCTGCGAGCAGGAGATGTTTCCGGCAACGAGTAGAGCAAAGGCCGGAAGCACGAACAGTGCATATTTGATATGCCCTGTAGCATTTGATTTTTTCTTGTTCATCATAATGATACGTTGTTTAAGGTGAGAGAAGTTGAAATTATTGGATAACCCGTACTTGTGGTTGTAGGCCAACCCAAGCAGGTGATATTGATAGCTTTTAGTAGCAAACCCTGCCTCCATTACTTTCCTGTCGGCCAGGAACTCTAAGTTCAGTCTGACCTCGCGTTTCAGTAGCCAGGCAAAGGGATTCATCCAGCAGCAGATGCTGACCATCTCGGCAAGAAGTACATCGACAGAATGATGCTGCTTTACGTGCGCCATTTCGTGCGTCAGGATTTCACTGATTTCATCTTCCTTCACAGCGGCAGGATTCATGAAAATCCATCCGAAGAAAGAGAACGGTCCGGAAGGGTCATTCAAACATTTTATGCGGACACCGTTTATCTCTTTTTCCGGCATACGCACAATGAGGCGATACAGACTGAATGCCTGAACCGCAAGCCGGACGAGCAATACCACTACCCCGGCAAGATACAGATAGCCTATCCATTCAGACAGTACGAATACACGGTTCCCGGTTTCTGCCGCTTCACTGCCCACCACAATCTCCGGCAGCACCGCCGAGTAATCAAAGTGAGTGAGCATAATCATGCGGTCACGGCTTTCCAGCCATTCACGCACGTCGATAAAAGGCAGGATAAATGGCAATACAAGCGACACTATCAGGATAAATCTTCTTGAACGAAAGAAGGTATCCCGCGTACATACCAGTTTATAGAGTGCATAAAACAGGATTAATCCGACATTGACTTGAAGAAGGTAATAGCATAAGAAATTAAGTTTTTATTTGTCTTCACGTTTTTCAATCAGGTTGATAATCTCATTCAGGTCTTCCTTGGAAATCTTCTGCTCCTTGGCAAAGAACGAAACCATCTCCTTATAAGAATTGGCAAAGTAATTGCGCACAATGTTGCCCACAGACTTGCTGGTATATTCTTCCTGAGCCACCAAAGGAGTATAGCGGTAAGTATTACCAAACCTCTCTGCCTGCAGGTATCCCTTCCGCTTCAGGTTGTTGATGACGGAGGCCACCGTGGTATAAGGTGGTTTAGGTTCAGCATAGCATGCCACCACATCCTTCACAAAACACGGCCCCAAGTTCCAAATAAAGCGCATGGCTTCTTCTTCCTGATAAGTTAGCTTTTCCATATCGAACAAGTTTTTCTACGAACTTTTCGCAAATCTACGAATTTATCGTAAATAATATATATTCAAACAGTTAATTAAATTAAAAGTAAAATTGATTCATTCGTTTTATTCTCCTCCAAAAACACAAGTGCGTTTTATCTCAAACGCAAGTACATTTCATGTCAAACGCCTTTGCGTTTTAATCTAAACGTCCTTGTGTTTTAATTAAAACGCAAAGCGTTTTTTAGCCTATATTTATTTGCTGAGAGAAAGCAGTAAAAAGGCTGTTTCAAATTAGAATAATGTAATTTGAAACAGCCTTTCGTTTTATAACTGGACAATATGTAACTCACCCCACTTTTGGAAGATTACCTCATCGTGATGCCTTTCCTTATTATGGAGAAACAATCTGCTATATGGGAAAACCCACTTTGTCTTTATCCGTGATTTTTCTTAATACACGACAGGGATTTCCAGCTGCCACGACACCCGAAGGATGTCATGAGTCACGACACTTCCGGCACCGATAACGGTATCATCGCCTATCGTCACTCCACTGAGGACAGTGCTGCCGCCTCCAATCCAGACCCGATTGCCTATGGTAATGGGTTCAGGAATCAAAGCACCTGCTATCCGCTCTGCCGCATCGAGTGAATGATTGCCAGAATATATACTTACGTTAGGCCCCAATAACGTATTGTTACCTATCGTTATCTGCCCGCAATCGAGGAGCGTACATCCGAAGTTAATATAGACATCATTTCCAATCGTAATATTTTTACCGAATTCGCAAGCAAGGTCCGGCTCTATCCACACACGCTCCCCTACTTTCTTGAAAGTTTGTGCATGATTTCCTGACGTCGTTCAACTTCTTCATCTTCAGTGCGGTTAAACTCCTTAAACAGCTTTTTGCCTTAACCCTCAGGTTAAACAAATCAGCATCAAAATCATTATAAATTTGATGGCTCCTGCATTTTATCCCATTCTGTCATATTCAACTTTGTTAAGTTTGGTTTCATAGTGACGAAACTATTAAAAATGATGAAATAACAAAGAATTCATTCCGAACATTACGATGTATCGCAAAACCAAAGAAGCTACAACAGAATAAGCATACTAACCGCAACTTCCGCAAGAGCAGGCGGGTAATTCTTCTTTTCGGATTTCCGTAATGTAGAAGCGGGCGAAGGCATTTTTAATCTCATCCCGCACACGACGAATTCCGCTTCAATAAATTCCGGAGTCCCGGTGACATGCGACGGGTCGTCAAAACCGATGTGAAGACGCTTACCGACATTTCCGGTAAATGCCGGACAACTTTCATTTGCCCCTCCGCAAACGGTAATCACATAATCCCACTCCTGATCAAGTAGGTATTCACATGAGTCGGCACATGCGAACTGATGTCAATTCCGACTTCTTTCATTACCTCCACCGCCTTGGCATTTACTTGTGCGGCAGGATCTGTTCCACCCGAATACACTTCTATATTTTTATCGAACGACTGCAAAAAGCCATGTGCCATCTGGCTGCGGCAACTATTTCCTGTACAAAGAATCAATACTCTCATATAAATGTAACAATGATAAATTAAAGAACAAAATTAAACAAATACCCCGACAAGATAATGAAGAAAGCCACCGTTCCGAAGAATATCGCAATCAATCGCCACGTCATCACTTTCTTCAGCAAGTCGCTTCCGGAAGTGAAAGACCTACCACGGCCATCATGAAAGCGATGGCTGTACCCATAGGGATACCTTTGGCCACGAACACCTCGATGACCGGCACAATGCCTGCCGCATTGGCATACATCGGTACGGCAAGAATAACCGAAAGCGGTACGGCAAACCAGTTATCCTTCGACATGTATTGCTCGAAAAATCCTTCGGGCACAAAGCCGTGCATAAACGCACCGAGACCGATACCTATCAGAATGTAAATCAGTACACCACTGACAATCTTCCAGGCATCACGCACAATGACGGGAAGGCGCTTGATAAAAGTAGTATGGTCTTTCTCCCACTCTCCTGCCTGCGCCGAGGAGCTGGCCTGTATCTGCTTCACCCAGTCGCTCAGGTAAGGTGAAAGATGCATACGACCGAGCACAAAACCGCCTATCACTCCCAGCAGAATACCGCTGATGACATAGATAAGTGTGACTTTCAGTCCAAAAGAGCCGAGGAACATAGCCACCGCCACCTCGTTCACCAGCGGAGAAGTAATCAGGAAGGCAAACGTCACTCCCAAAGGTATACCGCCTTTTACAAAGCCGATAAACAAGGGTATGGACGAGCAGGAACAGAACGGAGTAATGGCTCCGAAAATAGAGGCCAGAACATACTGCAACCCATACATTTTATGCGTTACCAGATAGTTCCTCAAACGTTCTATCGGAAAATAAGCGTTAATGATTCCCATCAGCACACTGATAAAAACAGTAGAATAAGAATCTTGATGGTATCATAAAAAGAAGTTTACGGCTACCCCAAGCGGCGTATCAGCACTCAGTCCGAACAATCCGTAAACAAGCCAGTCAGCAAAATCTTGTATCATGTTTCTATCGTTATAATTCGTTTAAATACAAACAAGTGTTCCATCATAAAAGCGGCAGCTGCCTTGAAGGCCGTTTCTGCCGCTTCTGAATCAATCCTCTTGTTTATCCGATTCCTAAAAGTTTCTTCACATCGCTTTCGGTGGGAACCTGTCCTTTCATCTTCACTACTTCGTCTACCACAACGGCAGGAGTCGTCATGATGTTGTAGCTCACCATTTCCATGATGTCGTCCACCTTGGTCAGCTTCACGTCCAGGTTATTTTCCTTGATTACTTTTTCAATTACATTATAGGTGGTCTTACACTTTGCGCAACCCGGTCCCAATACTTTAATTTCCATACTTGTAAAGATTTTGTTTGTTATCAAATTCGTTTATAAATACATTATCCAGCTATAATATATGCCGATGACGATAAACAGCACACCAACTATGCGGTTCATCCATTTCTGCACCTTCTGCATCTTGCCGTAAAAACTGCCCAGCTGCTGTACACTGAAGCTAATCAACGCCACGACCAGCACCGGTATGGCAGTCGCAATGGCAAACACAACGGGCAGCAGATAACCTGCTGTGGCCGTGGCCGACATCGGTATCAGCATGCCAAAATAAAAGACACCGCTTGTGGACAGAAAGCCAGAGCAAACAACGCGCCCCAACCGCCTTTCCGGGCAAGCCCTTCCGCATTACCCTGAAATCCGAACTGAGGCAAGTTCAACCTATCACCGAGAAGCATGAAAAGGCCTATCAGGAACAAAAGCGGGCCCAACACAAGCTCTCCCCACACTCCGATGGTCTTCTGTATGCCAAACATATTTGAACCCTCTTTCAGAATCAGAATCAACACCACCCCAAGCAACGTGTACGAAAGAATACGTCCCAGCGTATAGAGCAGTCCATTCCGAAAAATACGCTTCCGGTTCTCTATGTCTTTCCCGATAAAGCCAATGGCCGCAATGTTGGTTGCCAACGGACAAGGCGAAAGTGCAGTCAGCAGTCCAAGCAGAAAGGCCGTCCATACAGGAGTGGAACTATTGTCCAATAATGTCTGTAACCAGTCCATAGCCTCTCCTTATTATTTCAGCATGTCATTTATGGTCTTCACCAGTCCGTCCTTGAACACTTCCGGCGATTTACGGACATTTCCGAAAGCAAACTGAGTCATATTTTCCGCTGTCTCCTGTCCATTTTTATAGCACACCACAAACAGTGACGACCAGGTAACCTCATATTTTTCGGCAATCTTCTCATTTTCCTTCTTGCTGATGTCTATCACCTTGAACACCACTTCCCCCTTCTTTACCTGCTCCGAGAGATTCTCTTTCATCACAGCCAGAGTATTGTTTTCAATGGCTATGCACGTAGCACAACGCTGCTTCCCATGAAAATACAATACCTCTACATGGTCTTTGGCAGTTACCTCACTGTTTCTGACCACCGCTTTGTCACTTGTTTGAATTTCTTTTTCATTTCTGCCCTGCATCCCACATGAGCCAATGCCAAGCATACTGACAGAAGACATACCATCTTTTCATCGTTCTTCTATATCTATTATTAGTAATTCGCAAAACAACGAACAAGCACAACAAAAAAGAGCTTATTCGCAACAGCTCTCTTTTTTACATATCGGCTGGCCCAGGAAATCGGCAAACATTTTTTTGGCCAGTTTCCAGTTCTCCTTATTAATGCAATACCTCACCTTAGGTGCTTCAATCTCTCCCTGAATCAGTCCGGCTTCTTTCAGTTCCTTCAAGTGCTGTGACACTGTAGCCTTGGCTATAGGCAGTTCTTCATGAATGTCGCCGAAAAAGCAACATTCCTGTGAGGCCAAAAATTGAAGTATGGCTATACGAGCCGGATGCCCCATGGCCTTGGCAAAGCGGGCCATTTTTTCCTGTTCTTCTGAATAGTTCTTTCTTACCATTTTCACCTCTTTTGTTTGTTGTTCGCAAAATTACGAATAAAATTATACAGCGCCAAAGAAAAACTTATTTTTTTCAAGCAGAAAACTTCTTTTAGCTATCTGCTTATTGTAGAACTTTAAAATGATTAGGAAATAATGTAACTTATTATATTTTGCAAACTTCCTAAAAGAAAAAGCAGACTGCTGAAAAGTTTTCTACGTTTCCCCCACATAAACCGTACGGTTTCCGATAGGGAAACCTATATTTCCGCACTGAGAAACTTACGTTTCTGCAACGGGAAACGTAAAAAATAGCCTGAAGCTTCCGCAAAAACTTCAGGCTATTTATAAAACCCAACTTTTCAGTTGTTTACTTCTTTATCTTCTTTCGGTAAAGTTCCGCACGTGCCAGAATCTCGTGTACAAACTCATAGGTATCGCTTCCTCGGGCATACCCGTTCTTGCAAACGGGATCCTGATAATATTCCTTGTTGCTTTTCAACAGCATAAAGTGGGCCACATGATGCTCCCAGATGTAGCGGTTACGTCCGTATTTTTCGGCCAATGCCATGGCATCGGTCACATGGCCGATACCGGAATTATAGGCAGCCAATATGAACTTGGCCTGTTCTTCCTTATCCGTGATTTTACTAAACGTACGCTGCATTCCGGCAATATACTTCACGGCAGCTTTGATACTCTCTTCCGGATCCTGCTCTTTGCCCGGCGGCACTCCCATGGCACGTGCCGTAGCCGGCATCAGCTGCATCAGCCCCTTGGCCCCAGCCCATGATACGACATTCGGATTGAAGTTCGATTCGGTATAGGCCAACGAAGCTAACAGACGCCAGTCCCAACCGATTTCTTTGGCATAACGCCGGAACAAATCATCGTAGTGGGAAATCTTACCGTCTTTCACGGAAAGAATGGCTCCATGTGCGGGACGCTTGGCCAATTCAAAATAACGGCGGGCGCTGGCACGAAACTCCGGTGAATTGATGTTCTCGCGGTGCCATTTATCGGCAGCTTCTGCCAGTAAGGGTGAAGTTTTTCGTACGGCCCACGAAGAACGCTGGTCAAAGCTGATGGCCAAGTTGATGTCAAGTACCGGATAATAGGTACGGTTGATGCGAGCAATTTCATCTGTAGCTACCGTGTAGTCAATACGCCCCTCTGCCACCCACGTAATCAGTCTTCCGTCACGATACACTGTCGGAGGAAATCTCACAAATATCGATTCCTCCTCCCAGTTCGCGGTTCAGATTCTCCAGACGGGTACGGTATTTTCCGGAATTGACATAGACTTTCTTTCCTACCAGTTCCGTGACATCCTTCAAAGCTTTCTTCCCTCTCCGCTGTATAATTACCTGCCGCGTAATGTCTTCTTCACCACAATAAATCAGACTATCCTTCAGCGGATTGGTAATAATCAGGTTGTAGGCTACCCAATCACCTTCTCCTTTGAGCAGACTGCTCACCAGCTGCTCTTCGTCTTTTACGACCTTCACCTTTAGGTCGAGTCCCAGCGACTTGGCAAACTGCTGGGCCAATTCGTACTGGAATCCCATGGGTTCACCACGGTAATGGAAATAAGACACAGAGCTGTTGACAGTCAGCACCACCAGTTCCTTTCTTTCCTGAATCTGTGGCAAATCGACGCAGTCTCTTCCGCTTTTCTCAGAGCCGCAATGAAA
>ENA-OQHP01000329-OQHP01000329.1-human-gut-metagenome-genome-assembly--contig:-NODE-329-length-15579-cov-2.827013_pt1 | contig 15579 bp, 27 predicted proteins | sample MGYA00242563_ERZ504717 | MGnify/ENA primary metagenome ERZ504717 (study PRJEB26092, sample SAMD00036212) | human gut metagenome | host: Homo sapiens | study: EMG produced TPA metagenomics assembly of... | reverse complement strand
ATATCTAATGATGATTTAATAGAAAAATTAATACTATTAAATAGTAGACCAAGAAAATGTTTAAATTGGGATAATCCATTTAATTTATTTTTAAAAGAAGTGTCGCACTTGGATTGACAATTCATCATTAATTAAAACAAAGTAGCAAGATTTTACCCTGCTACTTTATTTAATTTATCTTATTATCTTAGAAGTCCATTCTGCACCCAAACGCCAAATCATACCATCTAAACCAATATCACTAATCTTTTTGTCAAAAATATTATCTACACCTGCATAAACTCTATTTCCTTCACCAAATTTTTTATTGAGTACAAAATTAGTTGTAGTAAAATTATAATCATTATCATCATAATGGTATTTATTAGCCCATTGTTGCCATAAAATCGCACTATATCCCCAATTATCATGGTCATCATATAATAATTGCAATGTAGTCATATTTCTTGCTCTATTATCTAAACGATCACCACTCACTTTATCTGTTGCATCAAGCCAGTTACTTGTTGCTTTTATTGTCCATTTATCGTCTAAATTGCGACCAATTTCCATTTCCACGCCATCAATTTCAGCTTCATCTACATTTACATATCCTTGCTCAAAATAACTATTGCCTGTCTGTTTTGTTGTGATTAAATTTTTAACATCATTATTGAAGTATGTTAATTTACCAAAATTATTATCTTTTTCAGCTTCAAAACTGATATCCCATGAAGTAGATTTTTCCGGTTTTAAATCTGGATTGCCTTCAACACGTACTGTCATTGGTCCCATCGCACGCTCCATTACCATATATAATTCACTAATAGTTGGAGCTTTGAAGCCTTTACCCCAATTAGCCTTAATGCGACTATTATCACTAATAAAATATGTCGCACCTATTTTTGGTGTAACTTCCCCACCAAAAGAACTATCATGGTCATAACGCATAGATGGAATTACTAATAATTTATCATTCACTTGCCATTCATCTTGGATATATCCTGCCCAAGTATTTATTTCTTTATCTGAATAATATTTATTACTCACTATTCCATTTCCTGATTGACTTACCTGATGTACATTATCACCTCCATCACTCAAACGAGTACCTTCGACTTATTTTGACGATATTCGCCACCAAATGTCAAAAGATGATTATCACTTAATTGCACAGTATTCTTACCTTCTATGCCCCAAAGCGTATAAGTGGATTTATCCCAATCATATTTTGGATACATTGAACCCAAAATATTTTCCATTGGTCCTGGGAAATTATTGCGATAATTATATAAATTATTCTCTTTATCCAATCTACTATAAAAAGTCCTAATCATATAATCACTATTATCGGTTTTGCCACTATAACCTAAGCTATAATCATATCTTCTATAATCATACCATTCTTTTTTATCCTTACTAGTTTGAAAAACGCCTGTTTGATGTATATTTATCAGCATAATCTGCCTTTGTATGTTCATTATAATAGCCAAGCGTCAAATCAATTTCTTTATCATTGCCTAAATCCCATGTTCCAGCAAAATTAAAATCTTGAATAGGGCCATAATAATTACTGCTTCATCTTCAGCTTGCATATTCTTGCGTACATCACTAAAACGCATATCAAAAGTAGAACTGAAATTTCCCTGTTTACCAAAATCTATATGATAATAATTATTTATAGCTTCTGATCCTGTAGAAAGACCTACCATAACTGATGGCTCTTTTGATTTTTAGTGATGATATTAATTACTCCACCTAAAGCATCTGAACCATATTGTGCTGAAGCACTGCCACGCACAATTTCAATACGTTCAATATTTGACAGACTCAAGCGACCTAAGGCATAAACGTTTTGTGTGGCACTTGTATCTTCTCCAGCAAATCTTTTACCATCTATTAAAATTAAAGTATGATTTGTACTCATTCCACGAATCATCACATTATGACCTGCCATACCTGCTGAAGTTACATCTACATTAGCTGCCAAACGAAGTGCAGAATAAACATCTGTTGCTCCTAATTGTTCAATATCTTCACTAGTGATGACTTCTACAGCATTCGGTACAGCTTTCACTTCTTGTTGAGTTTTCGTAGCTGTTACCACTACATCTGGTGTTTGGATTACTTCACTAGCTTGCGTGCAACTTGTCAATCCCATCAATATAGATAAAGTTAAAAGTGTAGATTTACGTTTTTTTGTTAGCATTGCTCGTCTCCTTTATTATAAAATCAATCCCTATTAATAATAATCATTATCATTTATACTTTAAAAATTATGGCAGTTATCAAAATTAATCATAACTGCCTTATTTTATTTATACATTTAACCTTGTGCTGCTATTGGCTGAACTTCAAAGATTTTTGCCCATCAATAATTGTTGTGTAAGTTCTATTATTGTCTGTGTGATATTATTTTGCCAAAATTGACCAGCAATCGTCATTTTATAAGTATGGCCACATTTTTCAAATAAGCCATATTCCACCCAAATATTGAGTACTTCTTCTAATTGTAAAAGTTTCTTCACTATATTACTTGAGCTAATTTTTGTTATATTTACCATACAATTTTCAGTCTGTGCTTGAATATCCTTAATAAAACTTTGCCTTCTGCTTCTTTGGTTAAAACCATCAATGGCCATTTTCCTTCATCAATAGCATTCATATAACGCTGTAAATCTCTATTTAAAAACATAGAAATATCTCCTACAAAACCGCCAGCCCCTGAACCAAATGGTATCACATCAGCTCCTGATTTTGCCAAAGCATTATACATACTGCGTTCACGATTTGTTTTTGCCCAATGACAGACACTCAATCGTTTATAAGCTAATTCATCTAAATATGAAATAGCTACTTCTAAATATTTTGCCTGCTGTTTTGTCGTTGCCGCAGGTGGTATTTTACCATTATCTATCGCTTTTTTTAATGCAGATTGTTCAAATACATTTAATTGATATAAATCCATACCATCAATTGGCAAACTATCTGCTATTTTTAAATCATTTACAAAATTATCCACACTTTGAGCAGGTAAACCATAAATCAAATCTATGATTAATACTGCTTGATTATAACTTGCAGCTCGTTTAAGATTTTCAATAACAGTTTCTTTATCATCTTTGCGTCCCATACTTGACGAATAGCCGTATCAAAAGATTGTACACCCACAGATATGCGATTTACACCATGTTTAAACCATACTTGCAATTTTTCATCAACTAAATCATGCACGCGAGCTTCCATAGTTATTTCGCAATCATTAGCAAGTGGCAATACTTCATTCATAGTTTTTAATATCTATCTGCATTATATGGTGATAATGTAGATGGTGTTCCACCACCAAAAAATACAGCATTGATAACACTATCTTGTACATATTTATATTCTTTTGCCATTGATAATTGCTTGATTAATCTATCTACATACATGGTTTCGCGTTCTTCATTAGAATAATTTTGGAAAAAACCACAGTATAGACAAATTTGACTGCAAAAAGGAATGTGTATATATACTGCTTTCTTTTTACTTTTATCTCCTTTTCTTTTCATATATTCAAGCCAAATTTCTTGCTGTTTTACAGGTGGTACCATCTGTCCATTTGCCCCTGGATGAACTACTCTTTTTTTACTAAAAGTCTCCGTCAAAGGCTGACAAGATTTTTCCCCTATCATCATCTTATATTGTTCAGTTGATAGATTATCTAATATTTCTCTTATTTTGCTCATAAATTCATTTCACCACTCATTTTTGCTTTAATCTCACTAAATACTTCTTTGCATTAGCCAAATCTTGCTCATCAGGGTGTGTACTAGCTTTGCGATGACGTTCTAAACGTTTTTTCATTTACTGCGTGAAAATTTTCTTTAGAAACTTCGTGCCAAACATTTTTTTCATCGCCTCTAATAATTTAGGATCAATCTTTCCTTGGCAGATAAATCTCCCCATAACCTCATTAGAACTATCTAACATATCTATACCATTTTGCAAACTAGTTTTTGCATGTTCTGAATCTGGTTCAGCTCCTAGCGTAGCATATACAGCCACTTTACTATTGCGAATAGATTTCAAAAATTTACTGGATTTTGCATCAGCTGTTCCTTTGTCCACCCAAAAACCTACAACAACTAAATCATAACCTGTAATATCAGGATTATCTTCTACTTTATAAATATCACAATTCGGAGCTAAAACTTCGGCAATAGCTTCTCCTACCATTTTTGTATTACCTGTTAAACTAGAATAAACTACTATTGATTTCATTTTTTATCTCCTTCTTTTCTATAAAAAATATATCTTTACTCAAATTATAGTCTAAATTTATCTTAAACACACTAAAATTTAAAACTTTTATTTTATATCAACTAGATTATTCATTATAATTTTTTAATTGATGTCTACTAATTACCAACAAGATTAATGTGATAATTATTAAATAAATCATATCTAACAAACTATACATACTAAATACTTCTGTACGCAATAAATTATTCGCTAAAGTCAATGGCAAAATTCCCACTACAATCTGCAACCAATCCGGCAAATTATACAACGGAAAAAATGTACCACAGAAGAAAGTCATCGGTGTAATTATAAAATTTATCACTGAAGATAACGCATCTGGATTTTTGATCCAAAGACCTATGGCAATCCCTAAAATACCAAAGCAAAAGGCAGATAATAAAATCCCTAAAAATCCCCAAAGGTTCAACATCGGCACATCAAAAAATACCATAGCTATGATATAGATAATACCTCCAGCTATAAAGCCACGAGTAACTCCAGCCAAAGTGATGCCTAATATAACTTGAAAAGCCGAAATCGGACTCAATAATAATGTCTGGAATGTTTTAAAATAAAATCTTCCCACACTCACTGATAATGATGTCTGTTGAAAAGCATTCATCATGACTGTTATAGATAGCATTCCCTTTGTCAAAAAAGGTAAATAACCACCATGGATATTATTCATTACAGGTCCAATCCCCATGCCAAAGGCAAATAAATAAATTATCGGAAACATCACCGCTGAGAAAATATATCCTAATTTTCCCATCTTCTTTTGCAAAAGTGCCATTTCACGCATATATACTGCTAAAAATTCAAAATCAATAAGCCTCCTTACCGATAAATCGTAAAAAAGCTTTTTCTAAAGTTATATCTTCATTTTCATCTTTTTGCATTATCTGCTTTATTTTTTCTACTTCATCTATCGCCAATAATTCTCCTTGTTTTAAAATAGCGATTTTATCACAAAGATATTCAGCTTCTTCCATATAATGAGTAGTGATAATTACACTTATCCCCATATTTTTTAGTTTTTTTATTTCTTGCCAAATATCATATCTCACATCAGGATCTAATCCCACACTAGGTTCATCTAACAATAAGATTTTAGGTTTCACTAATAAAGCTCTAGCAATCATTGCTTTTCTAGCCATACCGCCAGATAATTTCTCAATCTTTCTATCTTGCCAAGTATTCATTTCAAATTGAGATATTATTTTTTCCACTTCATATTTATAATTTTTCACCTTATACAAACGAGCATAATATAGCAAAGCTTCTTTAACGGAAAATTCTCTTTCCATATTATTATCCTGCATGACAAAACCTAGCTGAGACTTTATCTTTGCTCTTTCTTTATCAGCATCAATCCCTAAAATATCAAGCTTACCTGAATTTGCTCTGCTTAAACCAGATATTATCTTCATCATACTCGTTTTACCAGCACCATTAGGACCTAAAAGCCCAATATCTCGCCTTCTTCAACTGTCAAACTTATATCTTTTAAAATAATTTTATCCTTAATTTGTTTATTTATCTTATTTAAACTTAAAACCTGCACTAATTTTTCTCCCCTTGTTTTACATCATAAGGGAAACAAACTAAATGTTTTTGTCCATTTTGCTCTAAAGACATGACTGACGTTTCTACATCATATAAATCACAAAGTATTTTTTCTGTAAATACATCTTGCACCAAACCTTCAGCAAAAATCTTGCCTTTTTTCACCGCTACTAAGCGATGACTATATCTAGCAGCATGGTTTAAATCATGCAAGACCATAATCACTGTGATTCTTCTTGTTTCATATAATTTATATACTAAATTCATCAAATCCAATTGATGTTTTACATCTAAATACGTAGTCGGTTCATCTAATAATAAAATCTCTGGGTTTTGAGCTATCGCCATTGCCAGCCATGCTCTTTGACGTTCGCCACCAGATAAGTATCTAATCTTCGATATCGCATATGTGATGTATTTGTCTGCGTCAATGCTTCTTCGATTTTTTCTTCATCAATTTTATTTGGCGAAGAAATAATCCTTGATGTGGCATTCTACCATAACAGACTAAATCATAAACAGTCATATCCATTGGAGCCGTTGAAGATTGTGGCAATATTGACATTTTGCGTGCTATATCACCAGGTTTCATTTTTTGAATATCTTTTCCTTCTAATAAAACAGTCCCATGTGTAGGCTTTAATAATCTACCTAAAGATTTTAATAATGTGGATTTTCCTGAACCATTTGGCCCAATAATACTTATTATCTCTGATTTATCTACCTTGAAATCCAATTTATCAGCAATGATTTTTGCCCATATTGCAATGTAAGTTTATCTGCTTGTAAAATCATCTCTTTTGCATTCCCCTTTTCAATAAATAAAGGAAAAACGGTGCACCAATAAATGACATAAATACACCTACAGGCACCTCTATAGGACTAAAAGCTGTCCTTGCCACTGTATCTGCTACAATCAATAAAATTCCACCAAAAATAGCTGAACTTGGCAATAAATAGTTAAAATCAGAACCCACTACTAAACGCATCATATGTGGCACTATAAGACCAACAAATGTGAGCATACCTGCCACGCTTACAGCAGAAGCAGCTAATAAAGCCGCCAGCGTAACGAGGAAAAATCTTGTAGCTTCCACTCGTGTTCCCAAACTTTTTGCTACATCATCACCTAATTGCAAAGCGTTTAACAATTTACTACTGATACTCACACCTACTAAACCAATGATGGTATATGGCAAAATCATAGTTACATGCTTCCATGAAGCACCTGAAAAACCACCTGCCATCCAATTCACTGTACCTTGAATTTTATCGGAGAAAAATACCATCAAGCATGTCATACCGCCAGCAAAAAATGCTGAAACTGCCACACCAGCTAAAATCAATTTAAGTGGCTGAATACCATCTTCCCATGCCAGTGCAAATAAAATTAAAGTCGCTACCATCGCTCCCACAAAAGCTACGATTGGCACCATATTCGTATATTCAGGTAAAACAATCATAACTACCATAGCAGCAAGACCAGCCCCTGCTGATACCCCAATAATACCTGGATCTGCCAATGGATTTTTCAATACACCTTGTAATATACAGCCTGCAATAGCTAAATTTATACCAGCAAACATTGCTGTAAGCACTCTAGGAATGCGGATGTGATATAAAATTCTATAGCTTTCTGTATTTTGAACACCTACAAATACATTATATAAATCGCTAAATGATGTATTTGCTGTACCTATAATCATGCTGATAAATAAAACTGCTACCAACAAAATCAGTCCCAAAAACATCACTAAATTGCGTTTTTTACTTCTAGGATCTTTTATCTTTTCACTTATACTAGCAATAGCCATTACCATACCTCATATTTTTTATTCTTGTAAATATAAATCATCTGCCAATATATTTATCGCTTTAGCTATATTAGTACCAGGATTTACAGCAAATAACTGATATGGTAATACATATACTCTATTATTTTCACAGCAGATATATCTTGCCACAAAGGATTTTGCCCTAAATTTTCATCTATACTATTTTTTACTGCATCCACATCACCATGAGTTACTACAAATATCGCCTCTGGATCTTGTGTAGCAATATATTCCATTCCTAATGGAATATAGCCACTGTCTTTTGCTACAGAATCCACATTATCTGCTATATTATTACCACCTAAGCGTTTTAATAAATCTCCTGTAAATGATTTACTTGTTGCCATGCTAAAGCTATCTGTCGTTCCCCAAATTATCAAACTTCTTGGAGCTGTTTTATTTTCTGCTCTAGCAATCGCCTTTCATAATCAGTTTCTATTTCTTTGATTTTTGCTTGAGCAATTTCTTCTTCTCCTGTCAATTCTCCATAAAAACCTAAAGTGGATATCACATCTTCATATGTGTCTAAAGATTTAATCAACACAGGAATATTAGCTTTCTCTAAAGTAGGAATTAATTGCTGATGAAAAGGTACATTTACACCAATTACTAAATCAGGTTGTAATTTCAAAATAGTTTCTACACTAGGATTATGAATTACACCGATTTGCTCTATATTTTTTGTTCCTTCTTTAACTTCATCACTCAAAGCTTCTGAAGTCGGTTTTCCCACTATTGTATCAGTCTCTTTGCCGCCAGCATAATAATATAAATCTAAATGAGAAGCATTTAATAATACTACACGTTTAGGATGTGTTGGTATTGTTACCTCTCTACCTGTGCTATCTGTAACGACTCTTGTTGAACTGATATTATTTGTATCTTCTTCATGTGAGCGAAAGCCTAAAAATAATCCGCCAATAGCTATCAAACAAATAATTCCAAAAATTACTTTTCTCAAATAGCCACTCATATTTTCACCTCTTTATTTTTCAATCAACTTTTTATACAAATTTTATTTACATCTTTGCCAATTTTACTTATACAACTACATTTAGGGCATTTTATTTCTACATATTTAACTTTTCCATAAAAAAGCAATCTATTACATCGCTTACATCTATGTTCTGGTAATTTAGTTAACGTTTTCTTTTCGTCTTTTTTTTTCATCATCTATAATAATATTTTCGATTTCTTCTTGTTTTAATATAACTTCTTGCATCAAAAACAGCTCTTTTCTCAATATCAATTCAAATAAAAATTAACAGGAACATTCATACTAATACTTTCACCTAAACCATGACTAAATGGACATGCACTATATACTGCATTTAAGGCAGCCTTATCTAAATTCCCATTAACGCTAGAAACTACACCTGCACTGATTAAATTTCCATTTGCATCAATAGTTACATTGATAATTACTGTGCCTTGCTGATTTAATCTAACAGCTGCATACGGATAAGATTTATGATTTTCCACAGCTTGAGCAAATCTACTTGCTACACTATATCTATCTTCTGTAACATTTGCTCCGCCACTAGCTCTTTCATTATTGCCACCAGCCATGCCTTCTGCTGTGCCACCACTTCCACTGCCACTGTTTTTATTTTCGCTACTAGAAAAATTCTCACCATCTCCCTGACCAATACCGTCACTGATTGCTTGCGTATCATCTTCTGATATTGTATTTGTTATATTATTGGAAGCTGGTAAAATTCCATCTTCTGCACTAATTTCATCTTTTTCAATCTGCTTATTTTCTACATTATTTATTTGTTTTATATCTTTATTTTCATTCCTGGTATTTTGATTATCATTATCACTATTATGCTTGAAAATATTTTCTATATCTTTACTAAATGAATTAAATGATGATTTTTCTTGAGCTTTCGCTATCTGTTCTGGTGTGTCCGCTAGATTGACTGTAATCAATTCTTCTTTTGGTCTTTGTATCTCTTGATGAAAGCCTGCTACCATAGCACCAATGGTTATGACTACTATAAAATGAAAAACAAATGATATTGAAAAAGATTTTTTCCAAATATGTTTTTTCATTGACTATTTCTCCTGAGTTGCTATGGATAATTTTGTTACACCTGCACTCTTAATTTCATCCATCACTTTGATTACTTTTCCATGTTCTACATTCTCATCAGCTCTTAAAATCACAGGAGTATCTGCTTTATCAGCTAATTGTTCCACTCGTGGTTTTATTTCTTCTATGCCCACCACAGTATCACCTATACTGATTGTGCCATCTTTCATCAATGTGATAGACACTGGCTTTGGTGCTTCTTGATGACTAGAAGATGCTACTGGCAAATTAACAGGCATGGATTTTTGATAAACCATTTGCAAAGTGCTAAATAAGAAAAACACCATCAAGAAAAATATAATATCAATCATCGGTATAATCATCAATCGTGGTGGTCTTGCCACGCGATTACTACGTATATTCATTATTATTTACCTCTTGCCTTACTAATCACTACAGTACAAACATTTTCTACATCAGTCAAAACACTATCTAAGCGATTGCTAAAATAACTATGCACAATCAAGGCTAGCACGGCTACACAAAGACCAGTAGCAGTTGCGATTAATGCCTCACCTACACCACCAGTGATTAATGCAGGATTATCACCAGCAACATCTAATACTTTAAAAGAACTAATCATCCCCACCACTGTGCCTAATAAACCTAACAGCGGAGCCATTGTAACAATAGTATCTAAATAATTTAAATTTCGTTTTAAACCATTTGCTCTAACAGAAATATATTCCTCAAAACTTTCTTTCATTGACATGGGACACTCACGATATTTTAAGCCTATCGCCAATACATCACTGACAAAGCAACGATTATTAGCACATACTTTTTCTGTTTCTTGCCAATTACGCTCTTTAGCTAAAGCTAATTTGTTGAGCCATATCTTTATTATCGCCACAAGTCCTCTTATAATAAATAAAACGCTCAATACCAATAGCAACAACTAAAATAGAACAAGCTAAAAGTGGATACATCACCCAACCACCATGATGAAATAATTCTAATGCACTAATAATAAAATCCAATTTAAACGCACCTTTCTCTAAATAATAATCTTCATTAAAAAGATAAAACTCCATAGAATAAATCTAAATAAAATTTTGCTCATGCTCTAAATAAAGATAAATACACACAAAAAATTTTATTTAAAAATATATTCTATGGAGTTCTAGACTCTCTTTTAAAAATTACATAAATAATTATATTGAAAACAATTCTCATTGTCAAATATTTTATGAATAATTTTTAAATCTATTCAATTTTATTTTTTAGTACATTCTAACCATTCTTGATAAATATACTCTTTCAATCTATTGAAAGTATCACTATCTTTTTTACCTACAGCTTTTCCTTCAAATTCTGTAGCACGAATACACAAATCACCAGCACTACTTACAATTACTTCATCAGCATTGATTAATTCATCTACTGTAAAAGGTCTTTCTTCTACTTCAATATTCAATACTTTACATGCTTTTAATAAATGCGCTCTAGCAATACCAGGTAAAATATATTCATCAGCAGGATGAGTGATGAATTTTTTTATCTTTAATTATATGCACATTACTATGAGCACATTCTGTAACTATATCACCGCGATGAAATACAGTTTCATCACAATTATTTTCCTTAGCATGTTGATAAGCTACTACACTAGGAATTAAATTCAAAGTCTTAATATTACAATGTAAAAATCTTGTATCTTCCATAGAAGTCAATTTATATTCTCTATCTTTATCTGTTATTTTTCTGGACAAATTGTTATCCATAAATTAGCTTTTTGCTCTTTATCATAATTATGACTTCTAAGACCATTACCACCACGAGTAGCTTGCCAATATACAAACAGTTCATCATCATCTAATTTTTGTACTAATTCATTCAATAAATCTTTTAAATACTCTTTAGTAAATCCTAAATTGATATTTAATAATCTAGCGCTATTAAAAATCTATCAACATGTTCATCAATAGCCATGATTTTATAATTTCTAGCGCAAGTGGCATCATATACACCATCGCCAAACCAATGGGAACGATCTGACATAGGTATCATTATTTTATCAATTTCATCATATTTTCCATTATAATAACCTAAAGTTTTCATAAAAAATCTCCTTTAATTAGACAAAGACCCGAAGATTACTATTAAAATATATACACAAAATTAATAGAATTCTTCGGGTTTTTATTTCACTAAATTATGCTTCTTGCGCTTCTTGTTTGCAAATAACAACAATATCTTTTATTTCAGCACGGAAAAAGTCTGCTACACGATATGTATTGCTTTCATAAAAAGAAATACAATCAGAACCAGGTAAAGATGTAGCATCATGATCTCTAAAAATTGTAGGTTCTCCTACATATTCTCTACCATCATTACAAATAACTCTTACAATGTGACCTTTGTATTGTTTAAAATCTTCATTAAACATGCACAATCGCTCCTTAAAACTTTGATTATTATAATTTTACCTTATACCATCTTTATTATCAACTATTAAACAATTATTTACAATATTTTATAATTTAGTATAATATTATATACGTTGTTTTTCCAACAAAGGAGTAGTTTTATGCAAAAATATTTAGATGTACTCAAAAACTCAGCTTTATTTTCTGGTATTGATACAAAGGATTTAATCAATATGTTCAAATGCCTTTTGATGAACATAAAAACTTATGAGAAAAATTCTTATATACTCAAAGCCTCCGAACCACTCGTTGAAGTAGGTATAATTTTAAAAGGTAGAGTAAATATCATCAAAGAAGATTATTGGGGCAATCGAACAATTCTCACTACGCTTTCAACTGGCGATTTATTTGGCGAAAGTTTTGTTTGTACAAATATTAACAATAATTGTTTCAGCATTGTAACTGCTGAAAAAGCTGAAATTATGTTTTTAAACTATCAAAAAATAACTTCACCTTGTCAATTTGCATGCAATTTTCATTCAAAAATTATTCAAAATATGCTTTTACTCATAGCTAAAAAAATATACAATTAACAACAAAGATAGACCATTTAAGCAAAAAAACAACTCGTGAAAAAATCTTATCCTATCTATCTAGCGAAGCTTTAAAAAACAATAGTAATTCCTTTACCATTCCCTTCAATAGACAAGAACTTGCAGATTTTCTTTCTGTTGAAAGAAGTGCTATGTCTGCTGAATTATCACGCATGCAAAAAGATAAACTAATTACTTATCACAAAAATAATTTTACTTTATTATAATTTTTATTAAATGATTAAAATTTAGGAGTAATCACATGTTTAAATCTTTACGTTGGCTTATAAAATTTAGAAAAAATTTCCAAAATCTAAAAAAACATTATCAAATAATCATCTATGCTACTAAAAAAGACTTTGCTTATTATCAAAAAAAACAAAGTTTAAGCGATTATCAAATGGAAGAAGTGCTTTTTTATATAGCACGAATGCAAGATTATCATCAAAAAATCTCATCTATGTCACTTCTTCAAGCTGGCATCACTAAAAATAGAGATTTTCAAACTTATATTGGTTTATTCAAAAAGAATATGTTTAAATGCAATGAAATTTTAATGATAGGCGCTCGCATGAATTATTGAGATTTCAACAAGATATAGATTTTCTAATCAATGATAAAAGCCATGATTTATTCAAGCATCTAAGCCCAGATATTCAAACAGCTTTTATTAATATTTATAAATTAACACACAACACCATAAAATCTATAGATGAAAACAATTTAAAAAATTTTGCTCAATATAAATATAAATTAGATATATTTCTAGAAAAACTTAATAAACGCCTATCTCCACAAAAATATAATACACTTTTCAACGAAATCAACAGGCTTCAACAAAAATCTTAACTAAAAAATTAAAAACTAAATATATAATCAACTAAATAATAAGTTTGCAAGAAGTAACTATATGTTACTTCTTTTTTATGCAGATTTTATCGATTTTTTCTCTTGACTTCAACATAATTTAATGTATAATAATTGGTACTACCAATTATTTAAATAGATAGGGGTACACATTTGGAAGATAGAGGTTATATCTTAGTTTTAGAATATATCAAGGAATTAATCATTTCTGGTAATCTCAGTGTTGGTGATAAACTCCCTACTGAACGTAAATTATCTGAAACACTTTCTCTAAGTCGCAATACTATCCGTGATGCAATTCGCATTATGGGAAGCATGGGTTTTATTGAAAGCCGTCAAGGTTCTGGCAATTATTTATCTAATAAAATCAGTGGCAATATCTCCGCCACTATAAATTTCATGTTACTTTTAGAGCAATCTAATTTTACTGAAATCAATCAAATCAGACGTGCCATTGCCTTAGAATGTTTTCGCCATGTTTTTACAAAATGCACTGATAGAGAAATAAAATTGCTACAAAAAGTAGTAACAAAAATGGAGCAATGTCATCGTGAAAGCCACTATGACAAATTATTTCATGATATTATTTTACATATCTCGCAAAACAAATTAATGATTAGCATGATGAATGCACTTCTAATGTATGTTGTACATTAATTGATAATATTTTTTCTAGTGCTACAGATGAAACTAAAAATACAATTATCAATTCACACAAAGAAATTCTAAATTGCATCATCAATCGCAATGAATTAGCTGGTTATGCAGCTATTAATCACCATTACGATTTAGTTGATAAAGAAATATTAAAATGGAAGGCGGTTCTTTAAGTGAAATTACTTGAACAATTTGGTATTATTTTAACTTTAACTTTTATCGTTGAAACTTTTAAGGAACTCGTTCCATTACCTGTTCCCGCTAGTGTTTATGGCTTAGTTTTAATGCTTTTACTTTTAAAATTTAAAATTCTAAATATCTCTGCTATCAAAGATGCTAGTAAATTATTAATCGAAACTATGCCTATCATGTTCATTCCTGCTGCTGTTGGACTTTTAAATGCTTGGAATGTAATTCGTGATTTATTAATTCCTTTAACCTTAGTAGTAAGCTTAACTACTGTTATTGTAATGGTTATTTCTGGTCATATAACACAATTTATTATTGTATCTAGTAAGAAGAAAAAAGGAGCTTGCTAATTAGATGTTACAGGATCTTATCTTTAATTCAGCTTTATTTGGTTTGATTATTAGCTTATTAGCCTATGAAATAGGTTTGCGCATAAAACGTAAATTAAAAATTGCCATTTTCAATCCTTTGTTAATAGCAATAGGTCTTATAATCACTTTTTTAGTAACCTTCGATATTGATTATGAAGATATAATCGAGGCGCTAAATATTTAGGTTATTTATTAACACCAGCTACAATCTGTCTTGCTGTTCCTTTATATGAACAACTAGAAGAATTGAAAAAGAACGTAAAAGCTATCATGGCTGGTATCGTTTCTGGTGTAATCACTAGTATGAGTTGTATCTTAGCTTTATCTATTTTATTTAGCTTTAGTCATACAGAATATGTAACACTTTTACCAAAATCTATCACAACTGCCATAGGTATTGGTATATCTGAAGAATTAGGTGGTATCGTTACTATCACTATTGCTGTTATCATCATCACTGGTGTATTCGGCAATATGACTGCTGAATATATCTGCAAAGTATTTAAAATTTATGAACCTGTAGCCAAAGGTGTAGCAATCGGTTCATCTGCTCATGCTATGGGAACTGCAAAAGCAATTGAAATGGGCCCTATTGAAGCTGCTATCAGTAGCTTAACTATTGCCGTAGCTGGTATTGTTACTGTAATTGCTGTTTCATTCTATGCGACTTATTATAAATTTTAAAATTTATAATAAAACAAAATAACACCTTAAAATAATCTTTTAAGGTGTTATTTTTTCTATATTGATGAATTGTCAATCCAAGTGCGA
>ENA-OQHP01000328-OQHP01000328.1-human-gut-metagenome-genome-assembly--contig:-NODE-328-length-15594-cov-3.539019_pt1 | contig 15594 bp, 20 predicted proteins | sample MGYA00242563_ERZ504717 | MGnify/ENA primary metagenome ERZ504717 (study PRJEB26092, sample SAMD00036212) | human gut metagenome | host: Homo sapiens | study: EMG produced TPA metagenomics assembly of... | reverse complement strand
GGAAAAATAAATAAATTAACTATAAAAAATTTTGTGTAAGTTACACAAGAAAGGATAAACATATTACAAACAAAATAAATAAATACAATACAAAGGAGTACTTATTACCTTTCTCTTACTGTAATTACAATATATCACATACAAAGTCCAATAAATGGGATTTTATCAATAAATTTTAAAAATTTATACTGTTTTTTCATATTAAACCTCCTAAAAATAAAAAAAGACAACAAATGTACTTGTCCGTCTGACATTGGACAAGTGACATTTATTGTCTTCTATAATCAATTATTTAATTTTTTACATTTTAAAACAAAATGTTGTCAATATATTATTTTAAAATTGTAAGCATATTATTTACAATATTACCAGCTGTTTTTGCAGATTCTCTAAAGAACTGTGCATAATCAACATTTCCATCACCATCTGCTGTATCAGACATTACTCTTAAAATAACAAAAGGAATTTTGTTTAAGTAGCAAGCCTGAGCAATAGCTGCACCTTCCATTTCGCAACAAAGAGGGTTGAAAAGAGTTTGTATTCTATGCTTTGAATCTAAATCGGCAATAAATTGGTCTCCGCTGGCAATACGGCCTATATTAGGAACTAAACCTAATTCCTCAACAGCATCTGTAGCAGCGTCAATAAGGTTAATATCAGCAGCAAAAATGCTTGTATCCATTCTTGAAATATAACCAGGTTCATCGCCTAAAGCACTTGTATCAAAGTCGTGCTGAATAGCATCAGAGGAAATAACAATATCGCCAACCTTGAGAGTACGGTCAATAGCACCAGCTACGCCTACATTTATAACAGAGTCTACAGCAAAAATATCAATCAAAACCTGTGCACAAAGGGCAGCATTTACCTTTCCTATACCTGAACGCACAAGAACGATATTGTGAGATGAACCCTCAACACTACCTACGAAGAAATCACAGCCAATTACATTTCTTGTAGTTACTACATTCATGGATTCCTTGAGGAGAGTAACCTCTTCTTCCATTGCTCCTATAATACCGATTGTCATACAATACCTCCTTATTCTACAGTAACGCTCTTAGCAAGGTTTCTAGGCTTATCTACATCATTACCTAAATCTCTTGCCATATAGTAAGCGAATAACTGCTGTGGAATATTAGCAAGTAAAGATGTAAGCATCCAATGAGTTCTTGGAATATAGATTACATCATCGGCGTATTTTTCAATTTCAGTATTACCTGACATAGCAATAGCAAGAACCTTAGCACCTCTTGCCTTAACTTCACGAATGTTACTTACAGTCTTTTCGAATAAATCTTCCTGAGTAACAATACCTACAACAAGTGTAGAATCTTCAATAAGGGCAATAGGACCATGCTTTAATTCGCCGGCTGCATATGGTTCGCTGTGTAAGTATGCAATTTCTTTAAGCTTGAGAGAGCCTTCCATACCTACAATGTAGTCAAGACCTCTACCGATATAGAATACATTCTTTGAGTGAATATATTTCTGTGTAAATTTCTCTATTGCAGGAGCAGCCTTTGTAAGAATATTGTTTACCAAAGAAGGTAATTCTTCAAGGGCAGCCTTAATTTTAGCAAATTCCTCTGGAGAAATTTTGTTAAGTTCCTGAGCAATATGGAGAGTGAGAAGATACATAGCTACAACCTGTGCACTAAATGCCTTTGTAGAGGCAACGGCAATTTCAGGACCAGCAAGAGTATAGAGAACATCGTCAGCTTCTCTTGCAATAGAGCTACCAACGGCATTAACAACGCCTAAAACTCTTGCACCCTTAGACTGAGCAAGTCGCATAGCAGCTAAAGTATCAGCTGTTTCGCCAGACTGAGAAACTACAATCATAAGTGTATGCTCATCAATAAGTGGGTCTTTGTATCTAAATTCACTTGCAACTTCTGAATTAACTGGTATTCTGGCAATTCTTTCAATAAGGAATTTACCTACCTGACCAGCATAGAAAGCTGTACCACAAGCTACAATATAAATTCTGTTAATGTTTTCAAGTTCTTTTTTTACCAAGTTTGATACCGTCAAGCTTAATGCTCTTACCGTCATCACTAAAACGGCTTGAAATATTATCCTTTACAACCTTAGGCTGTTCGTAAATTTCCTTGAGCATAAAGTGGTCATAACCATTCTTTTCAGCTGCTTCAATATCCCAGTTGTATGTAAATACTTCTTTCTTAACAGGTTCTTTTTTGTCGTTTAAGATTTCAATAGAATCTGCCTTGATAATAGCAACTTCCTTGTCATCAAGAAGGTATACATTCTTAGTATAATTCAAAATAGCTGGCATATCAGAGGCAATAAGTTTTCGCCTTCGCCAATACCTACAACAAGTGGACTATCCTTTCTTGCTGCAATAAGTGTGTCAGGAAAATCCTTACAAACAATACCAAGGGCATAAGAACCTTCAATTCTGTCAAGAACCTTGAATACTGCATCAAGGAGGTCCATACCTTCGTTATAGTAGCTATCAATAAGATGAACTACAGTTTCTGTATCTGTTTCAGACTTGAACTTGTAACCTTTAGCTTCAAGTTCTTCCTTAAATTCCATATAGTTTTCAATGATACCATTGTGAACTACAGCAAACTTACTGTCGTTACTAGAGTGAGGGTGAGCATTAACATCAGATGGAGCACCATGAGTTGCCCATCTTGTGTGACCAATGCCTAAGTGACCCTGAATAGGAGAAGTAAGGAGAAGATTTTGTAAATTCTCAATACGACCCTTAGTTTTACGCACATTTATAGTATCAGTTTCTTCGTTAAGTACAGCAACGCCAGCAGAGTCATAGCCTCTGTACTCAAGCTTTGTTAAACCACTTAAAAGTACAGGTACAGCATCTCTGTGACCTATGTAACCAACTACACCACACATTTTAAATCCTCCTTCGGCTTAACTTAATAAACCTTCAATAAGTCTTGCAAGTCTTTCGGCCTCTTCTTTGAGGACAGACTGGTCACGACCTTCAATCATAACTCTAACAATTGGTTCAGTACCAGAAGGGCGAATAAGAACTCTACCTTCTCCACTAAACTTGCTTTCTAACTTTTCAATTTCTGCCTTAATAGTTTCGTTTGAAAGGTATTCCTTTTTACGCTTGTTGTCAACTCTTGCGTTTACAAGTACCTGAGGGAATACTTCCATAATCTTCTTTGCCTCTTCAAGTGTCTGGTTCTGCTTTTTAAGAGTAGTAAGAAGCTGAATAGCTGTTAATGTACCATCACCTGTAGTATTGTAGTCAAAGAAAATAATATGACCAGACTGTTCGCCACCGAAACAATCTCCGTTTTCTAATATATGTTCAAGAACATAACGGTCGCCAACTTTAGTTCTTTCAACCTTGATACCGTTTTCACGACCCATTTTGAAAAGACCCATATTACTCATAACTGTAGCAACAATAGTGTTGTTTTTAAGTTTGCCGTTGTCCTTCATATGCTTAGCACAAATAGCCATAACAACATCACCGTCAACCATATTACCGTTGCCATCACAGGCAAGACATCTGTCGCCGTCGCCGTCAAAGGCAATACCAAGCTGAATATCGTCATTTTCCTTTACAAACTGGCATAAATCTTCCATATGAGTTGAACCACAGTTAAGGTTAATGTTAGTACCGTCTGGTTCTCTATGTATAGCTACAACTTCAGCACCAAGTCTTTCAAGAGCCATAGGAGCTGCCTTGTATGTAGCACCGTTTGCACAGTCAATAGCAAGTTTAATGCCATCAAGTTTAATATCAGTTGAAGATACAAGGAAGTCTACATAATCGTCAATAGCTTCTTCACCAAGTGTCTTAGCTCCAACCTTGTCGCCATAAGGACGAGGAATTTCTTCCCACTTATCTGTCATATAAGTTTCAATTTCGTTTTCGATTTCATCTCTAAGCTTAAAGCCCTGAGAATTAAAGAATTTAATACCATTATCCTGAACTGGATTATGAGATGCACTAATAACAACACCAGCGTCAGCATTATACTTTCTTACGAGATAAGCTACAGCAGGAGTTGGAACAATACCAAGACTTACTGCGTGAGCACCTACAGAACATATACCTGCAATTAAAGCTGATTCAAGCATATCCCCAGAAATACGAGTATCCATACCTACGATTATTTTAGCAGTGTGATTAGTATGCTTAGTTAAAACATACGCACCGGCTCTTCCTAGCTTATACACCAATTCTGGAGTAAGCTCAACATTGGCAACGCCTCTTACGCCGTCTGTACCAAAATAATTACCCATTATAGTTTTCCTCCTAAAGAATATAAATCTTTCTACATTATAACACCTATACCTAAAAAGCACAACCCTTTTAATTGTAAGGAAAATTCAGCCAAAACCTAATTTTTATTAGTGTTTTTAGCCTTAAAACCTTTGTAAATTTCATATGCTCCTACAATGAGGAGAAAAACAGAAAAACACTTCCTAAGTATAGTATCGTCTAGTTTTAAAGCACATAATGTGCCTATTATTGTGCCTATTATACCAAAAACTATTAAAAGCCACAAGTTATTTTTTTCTATTTGTTTATTTTTGATATGAATTGTAAGGGCAGTAAGGGCTGTAGGTATAAAATAAATTAAATTTACAGCCTGTGCTGTTTTTTGGTCAAAACCTAAAAATATTGTCATTATTGGTATAAGTATTGTGCCACCACCAATACCCATTCCACCTATTATTCCTGATAAAAACCGGTTATTATTAACGCCATAATAGTGATTTCACTCCTGCTATAATCATTATTCCACCAAAAATGTAGTGTAGATATTTGACAGATATTTTGTTTAGTAATTTTGCTCCAGTCAAACCACCGGCTATGCCACCAATGGAAACAAGTCCTAAGGTTTTAAGGTCAATATGAAGTTTATAGTAATACAAAAAGGCACTTATAACAGTCAGAGGCAGTATAATGGCTATGGCTGTCGCGTGGGCTTTGTGAGGTTCTGTTTTCATAAATTTTTCAAGACAGGGAACAACAACAGTACCACCACCAGAGCCTAAAAAGCCATTGGCAATACCTGTTATTATGCCTATAATACAGGGTAAAATTTTATTTTTCATATTTTTCTCCTTTTTATTTGTTATAACCTAGTATAACCAGTAAAATAGGCAATATGCTCACTTGTAAAAAAAGCTGTTTTGTGATACTATAAAATAGATTAATTATGGAGGTTTTAGGCTATGGAATGGAAAGAAGTAAAAATATATACAACTACAGAGGGTATTGAGCCAGTAAGTGCTATGCTTTTAGAAACTGGTGTAACTGGTATTCAGGTAGAAGATGACAGAGAATTAAAGGAATATCTTAATACAAGTAGCGAATTTTGGGACTATGTAGACGAAGAACTTTAAACAAGCCTATTGGAGAAACTAAGGTTACAGTTTATGTAAGTGAAAATCCTTATGGCCACGAAATATTTTTAAATATTAAGGCTGGCGTTGAAAGATTAAAGTCAATGGATATAGGTCTTGATTTAGGTAGACTTGCTATTGAAACAAAGAGCAACCTAGATGACCAGGAATGGCTTAACAAGTGGAAAGAATTTTATAAGCCTTTCTGTGTAGGTAACAGAATTTTTGTAAAGCCTGTTTGGGAAGATATGGAAGCTCCAGACGGCAGAGTTACATTTAAAATTAACCCTGGTCATGTTTTTGGTACAGGTCTTCATCAGACTACACAGCTTTGTATGTTACAGCTTGAAAAATATATTGATGAAAATTCAGTTGTAGCCGATTTAGGTTGTGGTAGTGGTATTCTTTCTGTTGTAGCACTTTTACTTGGTGCAAAGAGTGCCTTTGCTGTTGATATTGACGCAAATGCTATTAAAACAGCTTATGAAAATGCTGACCTTAGTGGTGTAGACAAGAGCAAATATTATGTTACAAGTGGTAATGTAATTGATGATAAGGCTTTACAGGACGAAATTGGCTATGACAAGTACGATGTTGTTGTAGCAAATATTATTGCTGATGTTATTTGTGCCATTAGTCCAGTTGTTCCAAAACAGCTTAAAAAGGGTGGCGTATTTATTGCCTCTGGTATTATTAAGGATAGAATTGACGATGTTTACAAGGCACTTGCTGAAGTTGGTTTAAAGGTTATAGATACTTCTATAAAGGACGAATGGGTATCTATTACATCTATTAAGGAGTGATACTGTGCCTAAATTCTTTGTAAACAAAAACAATATTTCTGACCATACAGTAACTCTTGACGGAGATAATGCAAGACATATTGCCATGGTTCTTCGTGGCAAAGTTGGCGACGAAATAACTGTAGGCGACGGAGAGGGCAGAGATTATACCTGTAAACTTACTGAAATAGATAAGAAATGCGTAACAGCTGAAATTACAGATATTTTTACAAATGACAATGAGCCAAAAGTAAAAATAACTTTATTTCAGGGACTTCCAAAGGCTGACAAAATGGAGCTTGTAATACAGAAGTGTATTGAAATAGGCGTTGACTCTATTGTTCCAGTAAAAACTGAACATACAGTTGTAAAATTAGATGGTAAAGAAGAAAAGAAAATTGCTCGTTGGAATAAAATAGCAGAGTCAGCAGCAAAACAATGTGGCAGAGGTAAAATACCTGTTGTTGAAAATGTTATGACTTTTAAGCAGGCTGTTGAAAAAGCAAAAAGCTTGATATGGCAATAATTCCTTACGAAAAGGAAGAAAAGAATACACTTAAAGCCGTTACAAAGGAATTTAAAGGTACTTCTATAGGTGTTTTCATTGGTCCAGAGGGTGGTTTTTCAAATGATGAAATTGCTCTTGCGGGAGAAAATGGCATAACTTCTGTTACTCTCGGAAAGAGAATATTGAGAACAGAAACTGCCGGTCTTGTAACATCAGTTATTTTGCTTTACGAATTGGAGGAATAAAAGTGATTTACTTTGACAATGGTTCAACGACTAAAATTAGTGAGCCTGTCTATGAAAAATTATGCGATTTTTTGAAAAATAATTTTGCTAATCCGTCATCACTTCACAGTATAGGTTTTGAGGCTGAAAAGGAATTAATAGAGGCCAGAAAGAAAGTGGCAAATGCCCTTAATGTTACTCCAGATGAAATTTATTTTACAAGTGGTGGAACAGAGGCAAATAATACAGCTGTTTTAGGTATTGCTGAGGCATACAAAAGAGAGGTAATAAGGTTATTACTTCAAATATTGAACATCCGTCTGTAGCTGATAGCTTTAAAGAGTTAGAGGCAAGGGGTTTTGAAGTTGTTACACTTAATGCTGATGAAAAGGGTTATATTAATCTTGAAGAATTGGAAAGAGAAGTAGACGAAAATACAATTCTTGTCAGCATAATGTATGTAAATAATGAAGTTGGTACTGTTCAGCCTATAGAAAAAATTGCAGAAATTATAAAAAGTAAAAATAAAAATTGTATTTTCCATACAGATTGCGTTCAGCCTTTGGCAAGCACCCTATAAATGGCAAACATTTTGATGCTATTTCTGTAAGTGGTCATAAAATACATTGTCCAAAGGGTGTAGGTGTTTTATATCTCAGAAAAGGTGTAAGAGCCAAAAATCTCCACTTTGGTGGTGGTCAGGAAAAGGGCTTCAGACCGGGTACAGAAAACACAGGTTCTATTGTAGCTATGGGTCTTGGTGCTGAAATAGCTAAAAGAGATTTGGAAAAGAATTTTGAAAAAGTTAAGGCTGTTAAGGAAAAGTTAATGACTATTTGCGATATTTTGCCAGATGTTTATGTAAACGGCGATAGTGAAAATAGTAGTCCTTACATATTGAATTTAAGTTTTGAAGGAGTAAAGGGAGAAGTTCTCTTACACGCCCTTGAAAATTACGAGATATATGTAGCAACAGGTTCAGCTTGTTCAAGCAGGGCTAAAGAAAAGAAGAAAATAGTTGATTACTTAATTGACGGCAGAGGTTCTAGTACAGTTCGTTTTAGCTTTGATTGTGAAAACACAGTTGAAGAAGCTGAAAGGTAATTGAGGTTTTAAAGGAACAAGTTCCTATGCTTAGAATGTTCCAGCCAAGATAAAGGAGAAAATATGAAAAAGGTACTTTTGGTCAAGTATGGCGAAATTGCTATGCGTGGCAAAAATAGATATTTAGTAGAAAACAGACTTATAACTACTATTATAAACAGACTTAAAGATTACGAGGGCTACAAGGTTTATAAGGAACAGGGTAGAATACTTGTTCTCAACGAAATTACTGATGTAGATTATGACACAGTAGTTCCTCTTGTAGTAAATATATTAGGTGTTACAGCAGTATGCCCTTGTTGGGAAGTAGATGACCAGTCTATTGAAAATTTAAGAGAAGTTGCATTACAGCAGTTTAAGGAAAGCTATCCTAACGGTGGAGTTTCTTTCAAGGTTGTAACAAAGCGTTCTGACAAGAGATACCCTATGACAGGTAATGAAGTAAGTGCAGAAGTAGGTGGATATATCCTCAACAATATGCCAAATCTTACTGTTGATGTTCACGAGCCAGAAGTTAAGTTGATGGTAGAATTGAGAAATAATGCTTATATTTATAGCAAACTTATTTATGGCTTTGGTGGTTTGCCATATGGTGCATCAGGCAGAGCTACTGTACTTATGTCAGGTGGTATAGATAGCCCAGTTGCAGCATTCCTTACTGCTAAAAGAGGTGTAGAAGTGGAGGCTGTTTACTTTGATTCTCCACCTTATACATCAGAAAGAGCAAAGCAGAAGGTATTGGATTTAGCAGAAAGAGTTGCAGTATTTACAGGTAGTTTTAAACTTTATGTTGTGCCATTTACTAAAACTCAGCTTACAATTTACCAAAATACTCCACCAGAAAAAATGACTATACTTTTAAAGAGAGCAATGCTCAAGGCTGCTAGACTTGTAGCAGAGAAAAATAAGAGTATGGCACTTGTAACAGGAGATAGTATTGGTCAGGTAGCAAGTCAGACTATGCACGCAATAAATGCTATTGATTCAGCTGTAACAGATATGCCTGTTCTTCGTCCTCTTTGTGCTATGGATAAACAGGAAATAGTAGATTGGGCAAGAAAAATAGGTACTTTTGATATTTCAATAAGACCATATGAAGATTGTTGTACAGTTTTCGTAGCAAAACATCCAGAAACTAAGCCTAAAAAATCTATAATAGAAAATATAGAAAGAAAAATTGAAGGTCTTGATGAACTTATCGAACAGGCTGTAGAAGAAAGTAAAATATACGAATTTTAAAATTAAGGCATATTCCGAAAGGGGTATGCCTTTTGTAATATTATATTGTAATTTTTACTAAATTTGGAGAATATAAATAGTGAAAATCCACTAATTGACAAAATTTATCAAAGTGGTAGAATAGAATTGATAAAAAATAACAAAGTTTTGGAGGGTTTTACTATGGCTAGAATTATTGGTTCACCAAGTCGTTATATACAGGGAAAAGGCACTCTTACTGAAATTACTAAATATACTGAAAGATTAGGTAAAAAGTTACTTATTCTCGTTAGTAAAAGTGGTAAAAAGAGAGTAGAGGAGAAGATTAATAAGGCTGTTGAGGGGACAGATACTACGGTTGTATGGGAAATATTCAATGGGGAATGTTCAAAGAGCGAAGTTAATAGAATAGGGGAAAATTTAAAGAAAGAAAAATGTGACATTGTAGTAGGTATTGGTGGGGGAAAAATACTTGATACTGCAAAGGCTGTTGCATATTATGAGGATATAGCTGTTGTTTGTGTGCCAACTGCTGCATCTACTGACGCACCTTGTTCAGCTTTATCAGTTCTCTATACTGATGACGGTCAGTTTGATGAATATTTATGGTTGCCAGCTAATCCAGACATAATTCTTTTGGATACAGATATTATTGTTGCTGCACCTGTAAGATTAATTGTTTCAGGTATGGGCGATGCTCTTGCAACATATTTTGAAACTAGAGCCTGTATGAGGTCAAATACTACTAGCTGTATGGGTGGTAGTGTTTCAAAGACAGCTATGGCACTTTCTGAACTTTGTTTCAAAACTCTTATGGAAGACGGTGCTAAGGCTTTACTTGCTGTAAATGCTGGTGCTTGTACTCCTGCTGTTGAAAATATTATTGAGGCTAATACTTATCTTTCTGGCATTGGCTTTGAAAGTGGTGGTATTGCTGCTGCTCATGCTATTCACAATGGTCTTACTTGTATAGAAGAAACACATGGTATGTACCATGGCGAAAAGGTTGCCTTTGGTGTACTTTCTCAGCTTGTATTGGAAAATGTTTCAACTGAGGATTTAGAAGAAGTTGTTGAATTCTGTATCAACATTGGCTTACCAGTTACATTTGAAGAATTAGGTATTAAGAAACTTGATGAAGAAAAACTTATGGAGGCAGCAACTCTTGCTTGTGCTGAAGGGGATACAGCCCACAATATGCCTTTTGAAGTTACTCCTGAAAGTGTGTACAATGCTATGCTTGCAGCTGACAGAATTGGTCACTACTACAAAGATTACGAATAAAATAAACTACTTCAATAAAAAGGACTTTGCGATTTTGCAAAGTCCTTTTTATGTTTATACTAAATTATTTAACCTTTAACTGGTGGAAAGTCTTTTTACCTTTCTGAATCATAATGATACCGTCTTCATCACACATTTCGGCAGTAATAACTGTACCAATATCAGTAACCTTTTCTTCGTTTACTCTTACGCCACCCTGCTGTACAAGGCGTCTGCCTTCGCCTCTACTAGGGATAAGTTTACACTTTTCAAGAACTTCAATAATCTGTAAACCTTCGCCTAATTCGTCCTTAGTGATTTCAGTTGTCGGAACAGAGCCACCCTTTGCACCACCAGCAAATAAAGATTTAGCAGCTGTATCAGCCTTTTTAGCTTCTTCTTCGCCATGAACAAGAGCAGTAAGTTCGTAAGCAAGGATTTCCTTAGCCTTGTTAAGCTGGCTACCTTCCCACTTATCCATTTCGTCAATCTGTTCAAGAGGGAGGAAAGTGAGCATTCTGAGACACTTTAATACATCAGCATCGGCAACATTTCTCCAGTACTGGTAGAAGTCATATGGAGAAGTTTTCTTAGGGTCAAGCCATACAGCACCTGACTGAGTTTTACCCATCTTCTTACCTTCTGAATTAAGGAGAAGTGTAATTGTCATAGCATAAGCATCTTTACCTAACTTTCGTCTGATAAGTTCTGTACCACCGAGCATATTACTCCACTGGTCATCGCCACCAAACTGCATATTACAACCATATTCATTGTAAAGGTTGAAGAAGTCGTAACTCTGCATAATCATATAGTTAAATTCAAGGAAAGAAAGACCCTTTTCCATTCTCTGCTTGTAACATTCAGCTGTAAGCATTCTGTTTACACTAAAGTGAGCACCTACATCTCTTAAAAGTTCAATGTAGTTAAGATTCATAAGCCAGTCAGCATTGTTTACAAGAAGTGCCTTGCCGTCAGAAAAGTCAATAAATCTTTCCATCTGCTTTTTAAAGCAATCTACATTGTGCTGAATAGTTTCTGGTGTCATCATCTGACGCATATCAGTTCTGCCAGATGGGTCGCCAACCATAGCTGTACCACCACCAATAAGGGCAATAGGCTTGTTACCTGCCATCTGTAATCTCTTCATAAGGCAAAGAGCCATAAAGTGACCAACATGTAAACTGTCAGCAGTAGGGTCAAAACCAATGTAGAAAGTAGCCTTACCATTGTTAATAAGTTCTTTGATTTCTTCTTCGTCTGTAAGCTGTGCAAGAAGACCTCTTGCCTTTAACTCGTCAAAAATAGTCATTGTTTTACCTCCGTTAATAAATAAAAAAGGGTATTCCCAATCCCAAAGGACGAGAATACCCGTGTTACCACCTTAATTCACAGACAAAAAATGCCTGCCTCAAATTCCCCATAAAGGAGGGACAACCTTTTTGCTCCAAAGCTGTAACTAACCTGAATTTACTGAGTCCCTTTCAGCCACCGGAACACTCTCTGGGTTGTAACAAAACAGGCATATTGACTTTTTCATCGCAAATTTACTGGAATAAATAATAACATATAAAAATTTAATGTCAAGATTAGACAATGCTTTTCCAGTAAATTCTATTGTTTTCAACATAGGTTTGGGCTTTACCTTGCTGTTGTAGGTATGTCAAATAACTTTTTAGTGTTGATTGAACAGTCATATACTGGCTATAGCCCATTTTGTAGCCTAATCTATCAGCAACAGCTTTTGTCAATTCTTCTGGAGAAAGGGGAGTTTTACATTCTTCCCAAACAATTTCAGCTACTTCATTTACAGTATTTTTATTTGCCTCTGCAATAGGTCTAAAGTCTTCAGTAGGTGTGCTATGAGATGGAACATATATTTTAGCATTTACATTTAAAGCCTTGTCAATAGAGTTTAAAAAGCCTGCTATATCGTAAATGTATATTATTTTAGTTTTTCTAAATGTAATAGGGTCAACAACACAATCTCCAACGAAGAATACATCGTCTGGAGTTTTTATGCCTATCATATATCCAGTATGTCCAGGCAGAGGAATGTATTCAAGAGGTAAATCAGCCTTATCCAAATTTTCTCCGTAGTGGGCTGATGAACATAGTATCTTGTAAGCATTTCTTTTGGTGGATTTGATGCACAGACAAAGGCTGGATTTAGAAAACTATCATTCATAAAGGCTATATCATTGGAATTTGCATATACTTTACAGCCATATTTTTCTATAAGGCTTTGGTTGTTAAAAATATGGTCGGTATGAGAATGGGTATTTACAATAGCTTTTACATTCCAACCTTTTTCGTCTAATGTTCGCATAAGTCTTTTGCCTGATGATTTATCATCGCCACTATCTATAAGGCAAACATCTTTTTCGTTTAGTTTATAAATACCAACATTTGAAAAACAGTTAAAGCAATATGTGTTTTCTCCAAGCTGTGTTAAATCGTACATAAAATCCCCCTATAAAATTATAAAAATGGGAGGCTTTTGACCTCCCATAGTTATTCTAATAATTAAAAATTACCATCTTTTAGTCTTGTTTTTGATTTCTTCAGTAATTTCTTTGATGAAATCTTCAACAGCATAAGAGCCTAAATCTTCGCCCTTACATCTTACAGAAAGAGTATTGTCGGCAGCTTCCTTTTCGCCTACAACAACAATATAAGGTACTCTTTCGTTTCTTGCTTCTCTAATCTTGTAACCAATCTTTTCTGCTCTTGAGTCAGTTTCTACCTTGATACCAGCAGCCTTAAATTCAGCTTCAACCTTAGCAGCATAGTCAGCATACTTATCAGAAATAGGAAGAAGTTTAACCTGAACAGGTGCAAGCCAAGTTGGGAAGTGACCTGCATACTTTTCAATAAGAAGGGCAAGAGTTCTTTCATAGCAACCTAAAGAAGTTCTGTGAATGATGTATGGTCTCTTCTTCTGACCGTCCTTATCAATGTAGTACATATTAAACTGTTCAGCAAGTAACTGGTCAATCTGAATAGTAATAAGAGTATCTTCCTTACCAAATACATTCTTAATCTGAATATCAAGCTTTGGACCATAGAAAGCAGCTTCATCAATACCTACAGTGTAAGGAACACCTAAATGTTTAAGGATTCTTTCCATAGCACCTGTGCTTCGTCCCATTGTTCAGCAGTACCAATGTACTTATCAGTATTGTTAGGGTCCCACTGAGAAAATCTAAAGCTAACATCTTCGTATAAGCCTACAGTCTTTAACATAAATGTAGCAAGTTCAAGACAACCCTTGAATTCTTCTTCTAACTGGTCTGGTCTTAAAATTAAGTGACCTTCAGAAATAGTGAACTGTCTTACTCTGATAAGACCGTGCATTTCGCCTGATGCTTCATTTCTGAAAGTGTAGAAGTTTCGCCATATCTGCAAGGTAAATCCTTGTAGCTGTGCTGTTCTGCATTGTATACCATATACTGGAATGGGCAAGTCATAGGACGGAGAGCAAATACTTCGTCGTCCTTTTCTTCATCGCCAAGAACGAACATACCGTCTTTGTAATGGTCCCAATGACCACTAATCTTGTAAAGGTCACTCTTAGCCATTAAAGGAGTCTTAGTTAATAAATAACCTCTCTTTTGTTCTTCGTCTTCAACAAATCTCTGTAAAGTCTGAACAATTCTTGCACCCTTTGGCATAAGAAGTGGAAGACCCTGACCAATAACATCAGTAGTAGTGAATAAGTGCATTTCTCTACCTAACTTGTTGTGGTCACGAAGTTTAGCTTCTTCTCTTGCCTTTATAAATTCGTCAAGGTCAGCAGCCTTTGTAAATGCAGTAGCATAAATTCTAGCAAGCATTTTGTTCTTTTCGTTACCTCTCCAGTAAGCACCTGAAGAACCAGCTTCGTTAGTAATCTTAAATGCCTTAATTGGCTTAGTGCTCATAAGGTGAGGGCCTGCACAAAGGTCAGTAAAGTCACCCTGCTTGTAGAAAGAAATAACAGCATCTTCAGGAAGGTCTTCAATAAGCTCTACCTTGTAAGGTTCGTCCTGTTCTTTCATAAACTTGATAGCTTCTTCTCTAGGAAGTTCATATCTTTCAATAGGAAGATTTTCTTTAACAATCTTCTTCATTTCTTTTTCGATGTCAGCAAATTCTTCATTTGTGAAAGGCTTTCTGTCAAAATCATAGTAGAAACCTTCATCAGTTGCTGGTCCAATAGCAAGCTTAGCTTCTGGATATAATCTCTTTACAGCCTGAGCCATAATGTGAGATGCTGTATGTCTGTAAGCCTTTTTACCCTCTGGAGAGTCAAAAGTACAAATTTCAACTGTACAATCCTTTTCAACTGCATCTCTTAAATCTGCAACTTCGCCATCAATTTGCCACAACATGCGTTTCTAGCAAGACCTTCGCTAAGGTCCTTTGCGATTTCAAGAATAGTAGTACCCTTAGCATATGCTTTAGAAGTACCGTCTTTTAATGTTACATTAACCATTTTAATTCCTCCATAAAAAATAACTGTGGTAAATAAGATTGGGGCAAATTTACCTAAAAATGTTTTTTACGGGTATAAAAAAAATCCCTGCCAAAGCAGGACGATAATAACCGTGGTTCCACCCAAATTGCACATAAAAGTGCCACTTGTCAGCCTTTAACGGAGCAAACCGTGCTTTATTAAAGCCACTCAGAGGTGGTTTTCATAGTTGTCATGCAAGGATAATCACAGCACCATATCCCTCTCTGAATACATATTGACAAAAATTACTGTCCTCATCACCGTTTTCAATTCAAATTTAATTATATCATCAAAATTTTAAAAGTCAAGAATATTTAAAAACATAGTTAATTCTTTCAATTATGGCATAGTTGAACAAGCTAAAAAAGAGTGAAGATTGTTTACTCAGAATAAATTCGTTAAGGATATGATTTTATAGTTAAATTATTTCAGGGCATTTTAGGGCAAGTTTTAGGGAAAATTATAGAGTGATTTTTTTAACGCAAAGTGGCTTATTTACTGGGGTTGTAGGCTGTTTTGAAATTTTTAGGGTAAAATTTATGATTTTTTATACTATATTATATTTTATATATTTATTTTTAATAATTTTATTTATAAAAAAATACTCTAGAGCAATATAAGCTCTAGAGT
>ENA-OQHP01000327-OQHP01000327.1-human-gut-metagenome-genome-assembly--contig:-NODE-327-length-15617-cov-7.895158_pt1 | contig 15617 bp, 19 predicted proteins | sample MGYA00242563_ERZ504717 | MGnify/ENA primary metagenome ERZ504717 (study PRJEB26092, sample SAMD00036212) | human gut metagenome | host: Homo sapiens | study: EMG produced TPA metagenomics assembly of... | reverse complement strand
TAAAGTAAATTCTTAAATTTAATTTATTTACGTTAAAATGATCAATTACTTATTAATTTAATCAATAATATTTCATTTTATGATGATATATTTCGTTTTATAGAAAAAATAATATAAAAATTTTATAAATAAATAAAAACTTATAAGTAAAATTAAAATCAAAAGTAAATATAAAAAAGAGCAGACATTAAATCTGCTCTTTGTATATTACTATTAAATTTCAGTCTTACTGAGTGTTTATCAGAAGAAGAAGTCAACGTTAGCGAAGAATTTGCTTGCATCTTGACCAGATTTAGTTTCTTCACCATCGAAGTACTGAATAGTTGCAAGGATATTTTCAGCAGGAACATAAGAAGCACCTACTACTGCACCTTTGTAACCAGTACCGATGATATCATCATAAGTTGGAGCGATTGCAGCAGCGTCTTCAATCTGACGGTAACCAGCATAAGCACCCCAAGAACCAGCGTCAGCAACATCTGCACCTTTGTACTGAAGTTCAGCAGTCCATGCTTGATCTTCACTATCTGCCCAATCTTCAGTATTCTGAGCATATTCACCAACGAATGCTACATTTTTATCAAATGCATATTTACCACCAACATACCAGAAAGTAGCATCATCAGAGAAGTGATCATATTTTTTAGATCCAGGAGCAGTTTCAACATATGCATCAAGATTAACTAATCCTGTATAACCTGCGTTTAATGCTAATTTATCATTTGGAGTATAATCAAATTGTACACCATAGTATTCAGCAGTAATATCTTTAGCGTTATCAACACCAACAATAGTACGATAATCAGAATGTTCTGGGTTATAACGACCAGCAGCTAAAGTAGTTTTAAATTCATCGCTACCAAATGCAACTGTACCACCAGAAATACGATCATCAAAGAGTAAACCTTGAGCTGTGAAAAGTGGAGTACGACCAGCTGTTACTGTAGCACCGAAGAGAGGACCTTCAACATATGCACGGTCAACAACAACACCATCATTATTTTCATCTGTAGAAAGATTCATTTCATAGTCTAAACGAGCATTAGCTGTCCAACCGGAGTTACCGATATAAGCTTTTGGTTCAAGACGGAATAAAACTTTGTTATGAGTTTCGTCACCAGCTTTAGAATCACGATCAATGTCATAATAACGATAACGGAGTTCTCCGCCCCATTTAACGTTGTCGGATTTCTTTTCAAGGTCAGCAACGCGAACGCCAAGGTTATCAAGTTCTTCAGCGAATTCAGCAGCTAATTTGTCAACGAGAGCTTTATCAGCTTTTTCGAGGTCAGTTTTAGCCATAGCGCGAGCTACGATCTGAGCCATTTCATAACGAGTCATAGTGTTTTGGCCTTTGTAAGTGCCATCTGGGTAACCATCGATAACACCATCAGCAGCAAGAGTAGTAACAGCATCATAAGCCCAGCTATCAGCAGGAACATCGCTGAAAGGATTTGCAGCAGCAAAAGTTGTGCTAGCAGCGCCAACTACGAGAGCAGCAGTAATTGCAGAAACAAGAGTTTTTTTAGACATAATAAAACTCCTCCTATAAAATATATTTTTTGTTCAATAGAAAATATATTGTTAGGAGAAATGATTGTGTATGAGTATCCACGTTTCCTCAACTTTTTTCCTCTGCTCAATATATCTTTTCTTGAACTACTAAAATGATAGCATAAAGATAAAAAAAATGCAACTTTGTAACAGAAAGATTATTTTAAATTATTAAATAATATTGACGAAAGAGGTTATTTTATTTATGAAAAATAGTAAAATTTTAAAATAAATGAAATAAAATTTAATAAATATGAATAGTTTTTGGTGCAAATAAATCAATATTAAGAAATAAAATATCAAAAAATACGATTTATTAAAATTAAATTAAAATTTAATTAAAAGAGTAAATTAGAGATAAAAATGGTAATATTTAGTATAATAAAACTTAAGAAGTAGATGATTTTTAAGAATTTAGGTGAATATATGGAAAATGAAATTGAATATATTTTTAGAATAATTTTATCAGCAATATTAGGTGCACTCATTGGTTATGAAAGACAATTTAAACATAAATCAGCAGGACTTAGAACAAATATTTTAGTATGTATTGGTTCGTGTTTGATTATGATTTTGTCGAATTTATTGTATGAGCAAGTAGAGGGAAAAACAAATGCTGACCCTGCAAGATTAGCTGCACAAGTTGTAAGTGGTATAGGTTTTTTAGGTGCAGGAGCTATTATTAAAGAAGGTGTGAATGTAATTGGTCTTACAACAGCAGCTTGTATTTGGGTAGTGTCTGGCGTTGGCTTAGCTGTAGGTGCCGGATATTATATAATTGCTGTTTTTGCTTCATTATTAGTATATATAATATTAGAGATTTTATCGCAAATGGATAGTTGGTTAGTGCCAACTGATAATATTATGATAAAAATAAGAATGATCAATGATAGTGAAAAGATAAAAGAAGTCTATAATGCATTATTAAAATTAGGTCTAAAAAGTAAAAATTTTTCGGTAGTATTTGTTTCTGAAGATATTGTAGAATTAAATATTTTAATGTTTAATCCACATAAATTAAAATTAGCAGAGATATCCACATATTTTACTTCTATGGAAGGTGTAGTAAAATCTATAGAAATTCATTGAGTTTAAAAGGATTAGGAATGACAAAATTCTTAATCCTTTTTTTATTATGTCTATATTATATAGAAGAAAAAATATTTATCTGAGTTTCAAGAGTGCATAATACTTGTCATTTTGGTAAAAATGATGTATACTATGAGAAAATATTTGTCTTTATATTGTGTAGTTTTAAAGGAGATGTATTATTTTGTTAAGTCGTATTGGAAAAAAATATCAAGAAATGGCTTTATTAAAACTAATAGTTTTAGGGCTTATAATTGGTATTTTCATTGCAGTGGCTGTGCCGACAGCTGTACCTGCCGTAGCTATCTTAGGGGATTTATTCGTTAAAGCTTTAAAAGGTATTGCACCTATTTTGGTATTTATTTTAGTAATGAACGCTATGGCACAAAAAATGCAGAAGCTAGTGCATCTATGAAACCTATTGTTAAATTGTATGTACTTGGAACATTTTTTGCTTCTTTAGTAGGCGTATCTATGTCATTTTTATTCCCTACTACATTACAATTACAAGTTGCAGATGCTACAATAGCTCCACCAAGTGGTATCGTGGAAGTTTTACATAATTTACTTATGAGTATTGTTGATAACCCTGTTAATGCTTTAGTTAATGCAAACTATATTGGTATTTTAGCTTGGGCTATTTTAGCAGGTGTAGCTTTACATGCTTCTTCTGATAAAACTAAAACTATGATTACTGATTTAGCTAGTGCTGTTACAAAAATTGTAAAATGGATTATTCGTTTTGCTCCATTTGGTATTATGGGCTTAGTAGCAAATGCAGTAGGAACAAGTGGTATTGGTGCTCTCTTAGGTTATGCTCATTTACTTGTTGTATTGCTTGGAGCATTCTTCATCGTTGCACTTGTTATGAATCCATTAATCGTATTCTTACACATTCGTCGTAATCCTTATCCATTAGTATTTGCTACTCTTCGTGAAAGTGGTTTATATGCATTCTTCACTCGCAGTTCTGCTGCTAATATTCCAGTAAATCTTTCTTTATGTAAACGTCTTGGTTTAAATGAAGATACTTATTCTATCTCTATTCCACTTGGCGCAACAATCAATATGTCTGGTGCTGCTATTACAATTGCTATTCTTTCCCTAGCAGCTGCTCATACACTTGGTATTGAAGTTGATATTTTGATGGCATTATTATTATCCATAATCGCTACAGTTGGCGCTTGTGGTGCTTCAGGTGTAGCTGGTGGTTCATTATTACTCATTCCAGTAGCATGTGCATCTTTTGGTATTAGCAATGATATCGCAATGCAAGTTGTAGGTGTAGGCTTTATTATTGGTGTGCTCCAAGACTCTTGTGAAACAGCTTTAAATAGTTCTAGTGATGTATTATTCACAGCAACAGCAGAATTTGCTGCTCGTTCAAAAGAAGGAACTCTTGATGTAAAAGATATGGTTCCACAAAATAGAGCTTGATAATAATTTATAAATGATAATAGGCGACATTTTAAGTTTTAATGGCTTTTAATGTCGCTTTTATGTTTACTTTTATTTAAAATAAAAGGACTTAGTTTTATAAAACTAAGTCCTTTTCTATAAGTAGCTTAAACTACATTAATTTATGTTCAAGTTCTTGTATTTTCTTTTTATGATGTTCAATGGCAAATTTTAAATGACTTTGAACTTCATCGCTAGTAGCCTGTTTAAAAGCTTCTTCTAGTTTAGCTAGGCGAGTCCTAACTTCAAGAAGTTCATCACTTAATACGGTTTTTTCATTTAAACCAATGCCATAAACAGTTCTGATATCATTCAATATAATATCAGCATAACCTGGTTCAGATGATACAGTTTCAAGATATTTTGCTAATTCATAAATGATACTATAAGGATCTTTTCCTTCATTTAGCCATTTTAACAAATTCATCTTGATATTTTGCTCTTTACCATGAGCAGAATTAATATTATCTGTCATTATTATAATGCTGTTTGAAGATATTCTTTAATAGCGTTTCCATCTTCCATAGTCATAACAGTGTCTAAAGCTGCTTTAGCTTGAGCAGATGTTATGGAACGGATTTTTTCTTTTACGCGTGGAATAGATGGAGCACTCATGGAAAGTTCGTTGATACCCATTGCCATTAAAATAGTAGCAGCATTAGGGTCACTAGCCATTTCACCGCACATACCTACCCAAATATTATTATTACGAGCAGACTCAATAGTGAGTTTAATGAGGCGAAGAACAGCTGGATTAAAGTGATTATAAAGATAACTTACATTAGTGTTAACACGGTCAACAGCAAGTGTATATTGAACAAGGTCATTAGTACCAATGCTAAAGAAATCAAGGTATTTAGCAAGTACAGGAGTCATTACAGCAGCTGCTGGAGTTTCAACCATGATACCAAGTTGAACATTATTGGAGAATGGTTTTTCTTCATGAGCAAGCTGTGATTTAGCTTCTTCGATAATTGCACGTACTTGTTTTACTTCTTCTACGTTGATAACCATTGGGAGCATCATTGCTGCTTTACCATAAAGACCAGCACGTAAAATAGCTTTAACCTGTGGCATAAATACTTCACGACGGTTTAAACAAATACGAATTGCACGGTAACCTAAGAAAGGATTTTCTTCTTCTGGGATATTTAAGTAAGGGAGTGGTTTATCGCCACCGATATCCATTGTGCGAATTACACATAAATGGCCATTGCATTTTTCAATAGCTTCTTTATATGCTTTAAATTGAGTTTCTTCATCAGGAATAGTATTTCTACCCATGAATAAGAATTCAGAACGGAATAAACCAACGCCTTTAGCACCAAATTTCATAGCAGCTTCAACATCTAAATGAGTGCTGATGTTAGCCATAAGGTCAACTTCTACACCATCTTTAGTCACTGTAGGAAGTTTGGAAAGCTGAGCATAATGTTCTTTTAAGCGGCGTTGTTCTTCTAATTTTACCTGATAGGAAGCGATTAAATCTTCAGTTGGTTCAACAAAGATTTCACCAGTTTCACCATTTAAGATAACTTCAGCATTATCAGGAATATCTTTAATTTTATCGCCAAGACCTGCAACAGTAGGGATAGCTCTTGCTTTGGCAATGATTACAGCATGGCAAGTAGTACTACCATTACCTAAAATTACACCAGCAATTTTTTCAGTAGGAATGTTAGCGATAACAGATGGTTCAATTTCTTCTCCGCAGAGAATTACAGCACCACCATCAACTGTTTTTTCTTTAAGGCCTAAAATACGTCTTGTTACGCGTTTACCAACATCGCGGATATCTACAGCACGTTCACGGAAATAAGTGTCGTCCATTTGTTCAAAGATAGATGCATTTTCTTCAGACGCTTCAAGTACAGCTTTTGGTGCGCTTCCACAAGCGCCGAGTTTTAACATAGCATTTTCTTCGAGCATAGGGTCTTGTACCATCATACGATGTGCTTCCATAATGCCTGCTTGTTCAAGCATGCCTTTATCACGAAGTGTTTTAATATTTGTTTGAAGTACTTCAGCTGCATAAGCTAAAGCTTCTTTAATTTTTGATACTTCTTCTTCAGCAGTTCCTGGAGTGTAAGCATCAATATAAGATTGTAAATCTTCTCCGAGTTTCATTACTTTGGCAATAGAAATACCAGTAATAACTCCTTTTCCTCTTAATTCGTACGGCAAAGTACAAATCCCCCTCTCTCATTAACTCTCAGTTTAGAAATTATTCTTCACCGAATTTGTTTTTGATGAGACCAGTAAGAGCATCAAGAGCTGCTTGAGCGTCGTCACCTTCAGCACTGATAGTGAGTTCAGTACCCTGAGTAAGACCAAGGCTCATGATCATAAGAATGCTTTTAGCATCAACAGTTTTACCTTTAGCAGTAAGTTTGATTTTGGAGCTGAATTTGTTAGCTTCCTGTACAAACATAGATGCAGGACGTGCATGTAAGCCAGTTTTGTTTTCAATAATAAGTGTAGTTTCCATTATAAATAAACCCCTCTCTTAATACATCATAGAACATAATTGTATATTTAACATTATCGTTTGAAAATTATGTCTTTGTTAATTATAACTAAAAATTGCAAAAATGACTAGTGCATTTTGGAAAAAAATAAGAAATTTTCTAAAAAAACTTTAATTGAACATCATTTTTGTCATTTCCATAATTAAAACATAATAAATCAAAAGAAATGTTATTTTTAAATATCGGTTTTATTACCTTATAGAATTTTATTCATAGAAAAAATTTTTGGTTGGTTTATTTTTATATTAAGAAATAAATAAAAAAGTTAGCTTTTTCTTGAAATCAAAAAAAACGTAAATTATAATAAAATTTATCTATAAAGGCAGGTGAAAAAGTGTGAAACAATTTAATCAAGATAATATGAAAAGTATAAGTGATTATATCAACAATTTTTATGAAGATAATCCCTTTACAAAACATTTAGGTGTAGATATTGTTTCGATTGATAAGGGTAATGTATGTGTTAGCCTGACAATTAAACATGAACATACAAATGTTTATGGCATAGCTCATGGTGGTGTGATTATGTCCCTTTGCGATATGGCTATGGGCGCAGCCTGTCTTAGTGTGGGAAAAAAGTAGTAACTTTGGATTTTAATATTAATATTTTAAAATCTATTGATATGGAAGATGTGGCTATTGTAAAAGGAATGATTATTCATAATGGAAGAAGTACAGTAGTTACTGAATGTGAAGTTTTTAATAAAGATAATAAATTATGTGCCAAAGCTCGTGGTACATTTTTGTGATAGGACGATTAGCTAGTGAATGAGATGATTTTTAAACGACTTATAATTTTTAGTATAGTTTTTGTACAAATTTTTATAGCGTTTAACCCAGCAAGGGCTATGGATAGCATAGTAGATGATGCTCCACCAGTAGATGAATCAAAACCATATATTCCTGTTACAGCAGATAATCTACAAGATATGACTGCTCAAGCTGCAATTTTGATAGATGCAACTACAGGTAGAGTTCTTTATGAAAAAAATCCAGACGCTAAGGCAATGCCTGCAAGTACGACTAAGATGATGACTTGCATACTTGGATTGGAAAATGCAAATGATGATGACATTGTTGAAGTTGATAAACGTGCTGTAGGTGTAGAAGGTTCTGCCATTTATATAAATGAAGGCGATAAAATAAAAATGTCAGAACTGTTGCAAGCTACAATGCTCGCTTCTGGTAATGATGGTGCTGCTGCTATTGCTTATTATGTAGGAAAAGGTTCCCTAGAAACTTTTGTGCAAATGATGAATGATAAAGCAAAAGAAATTGGTGCTACTAATACACATTTTAATAATCCTCATGGATTGACAGACCCAAATCATTATACGACGGCTAGAGATTTAGCTAAGATTGCAAGATATGCATATCAAAATGAAAAATTCCGTAAGATAGTATCAACAAAAGAACAAGAGATACAGTGGGTAAATCCAGCGGAACGAAAAGATATCTATGGTAGTACAAATCGTTTATTGTGGAATTATGATGATGTAACTGGTATAAAAACAGGATATACTGATGCTGCTGGTGGCTGTTTAGTAGCTTCTGCACAAAAAAATGGTATTACACTTATTGCCGTAGTATTGAAAACATCAGATAGTAGAGCTCGTTTTGTTGAAGGCAGAGCTTTATTGGATTATGGATTTAAACATATAAAAGAAATGAAAACTGTTGATGAACAGAAATTAATTTCTAGTATATATACGCATAATAGCACTAATTATAAGACTACAGTAAAACCTATACAGCCTTTTACTTATTTAGTCATGGATACAGATAATGTAAATGATTTTTCCTGGAAAATGAATTTACCAGCATATATAGATGCTCCATTAAAACAAGGTGCTAAAGTGGGAACAGTTGATTTATTATATCAGGGAAATGTTGTTGGTAGTGTAGATATGGTAACGACAGAAGAAGTAACAGAAGGATTTAATCTGTTAGGATTTTTACACAAATTATTTTTTAGTTGATAAAGATAAAACTTAATAAATGAAGGGAATGATAATATGCAAGCATTGCTACACGCTATCAGTGGTGTTTTGACTTTGATTTTTATGGGGCTGATAGGTTGCTATCTAGCTAAGATGGGTTGGATAAACAAAGATAATAAAGCTCTATTGCCGAAATTGGTAACAAATGTATCATTGCCTTTGTTTTTTATCTATAATATTACACATGCTTTTAGTCATGACCAATTATTGCATTTAATAACTGGTTCTATCGTGCCATTTATTTCTATTGGTGTATGTTTTATTTTAAGTGTGTTTTTGGCAAGATTTATGTCTAAAAAAGGTCATAGAGGGATTTTTCAATCTACATTTACAACTTCAAATACTATTTTTGTAGGTTTACCAGTGACTATGGCATTATTTGGTGAGGAAGCAATACCTTATACTTTATTGTATTTTTTCGCTAATACTACATTCTTTTGGACTTTAGGAAATGCTTGTATTCAGGCAGATTCAAAAGAATTTTCTTATCAGCAAATGTTTACTTTAAAAACTTTGAGAAGAATTTTTTCTCCACCGATTTTAGGGTTTTTAGCTTCATTGATTATTTTAATTTTAGACATTCCTTTACCTAAATTTTTTATGGATACAGCTCAATATATGGGAAATTTAACCACACCACTTGCTTTGATTTTTATAGGTGTAACACTTTATTCCATGGGTTTGAAAAAAATTCGTTTTGATTTAGGTTTAATAGGTATATGTTTAGGTAGATTTATAATTGCACCGCTTAGCATGTATTTATTGTCGTTTATCTTCCCTATGCCAGAATTGATGTTTAAAGTATTTGTAATCATGGCGTCATTACCTGCGATGATTCAAACAGTAGTATTATCTAGTCTTTATAATACAGATACAGAATATGCAACATTAGTAGTTTCTGCGACTACATTATTATCTATAATTACAATTCCAATATATATGGTATTATTATCGTAAGTATTTGTTTATTTTTCTTTTAATAAAAGAAAAACGAACCAAAAAGAAAATTTTGCCCCGCAATATTGATTTTACTTTAACAAAGATAAAATTATGTCTACAACGTTCAAAACTCGCTTTGCTCAAACAGTTGAACTAAAATCGTATCCATAATTTTATCTTTGTTAATAGCTTTCAGATACCGTAAAAGTCTGCTAATGCGGGGATTTTTGGTATTATAAATGATTAATAATAAGTTAATATTATAAAGTTTTAGTTAGAGAAGTTTCTTTAGTTCGTTTTTCATGCAGTAAAACTGAACGTTAAAAATTTTTGGAGGAGAAATTTTTATGTCCTATAAGGTTTATTTATTTGATTTTGATTATACTTTGGCAAATTCAGAAGTTGGTATTGTGAAGTGTTTTGAGTTACTTATGGAGCAGGAGGGGTATCCGCTTCGTCCTAAAGATGAGATAAAAAGAACTATTGGTCTGCCTATGAGTGAGGCTTTGTCTATATTGACTGAAGAGGTTGATGAAGCGAAGATACAGGAATTAAAAGATAAATATACTGTTTTTGCTGATTTATATATGACAGAGAATACATATTTATATGATGATACAAAAATGGTATTGAAGACTTTAAAAGAACGTGGGGCTAAAATAGCAATTATCTCTAGTAAAACACGTCGTCGTATTATGCAGACTTTGACTAGGGATAAAATAGATGATTTGGTAGAGTTTATTATCGGCAGTGAGGATAAATATGCGTATAAACCTGCTCCAGATGGAATTTTAGAGGCTGTTAAGCGTTTAAATGTAGATAAAAAAGATGTAATTTACATCGGTGATAATATTGTAGATGCTCAAGCTGCTCAAAATGCGCAGGTGGATTTTGCAGGGGTATTAACAGGAAATAATATTAAAGCTGATTTTTGCAAAATTTCCTCACGTTAAAATAATGAATTGTTTACAAGAATTAATATAATATCTTGGATATAAAATGTGATGTACTCCACCACTTTCGCTATCGCTTAGAAGTGGGGGCTTCTTGTTCGATACAACTTTTGTTGTAAGCATAAGCAAGCTATCCCCGTGCATCCCACGGTTCTTTATTTTTATTTATCCTAAGACTATTCTCATGCCTTCATTTCTTATATTTATCGCTGCATTTATGTCTCTATCATGCACTACTTTACAATTTGGGCATTTCCATTGTCTTATAGACAAATCTTTTACTTCTTTATTTTTATATCCACAATTACTACAAATTTGCGAACTTGCAAAATATTTCCCTACTTTTACTAATTTCTTTCCTACTTCTTTACTCTTATAATCTAAAAAATTTACAAACATTCCCCAACCATTATCCATTACTGATTTTCCAAAATTTAATACTTGACTTAATGCCTTCATATTTAAGTCTTCTATACAAACACAATCAAATTTTTCTATAAGTTTTTTGGATAATTTATGTAGAAAATCTTTTCTTTGGTTTGCTACTTTTTCATGAACTATCGCTAGTTTTATTCGTTGTTTTTCTCTATTCTTACTTCCTTTTTCCATTTTAGAAAATTTTCTTTGTTCTCTTGCTAGTTTTAGCTGTGCTTGTCTGTAGTATTTAGGATAATTTGCATATATTCCTTCTGAATCAACATATAATTCGTGCATGGAAAAATCTAATCCTACAAAAGTTTTGACTTCTTTTCGATTACTTGGTTTTCATATTCGAAAAGAATACTTGCAAAATACTTTCCACTTGCGGATTGACTTATTGTTACAGATTTTAATTTGTAATTATCTGGAATATTACGATGTATTTTTATTTTAATTAGTGATTTTATCTTAGGTATTTTTAGATAAGTATTCACTATTTTTATATTATTATTTACATTATTAGTGGTATATGCTTTTTTTGTTTTTCTTTTGGCTTTGAATTTTGGAAATCCTATTTTAGTATTTTTGAAAAAATTATCATACGCAGTCTCTAAATTTTTCTGTGCATTAGTTAATGCTAAACTATCTACTTCTTTAAGCCAAAGATATTTTTCTTTATATTGCGCAGGAGTATTATGGAGCATTCCTTTCGTTTTTTTATAATAAGATATTTTATCTGCAAGCATTTGATTATAAATAAAACGAGTACAACCAAATGTTTTAGCAAAGAAAATCTTTTGTTCTTCACTAGGATATATTCTAAATTTGTATGCTTTTTTAGATAAACTATCTGACTTAGCTTTTCTTACCATTTTTTATACCCTGACTTTCAATATATTTCTTAAGAATATTTATTGGCGCACCGCCTGTAGTGAGCAAACAAAAACTTTGACTCCAAAAATATTCTTTCCATAATTTTTTACGAATACTTGGAAACTCTTTTTTTATAAGTCTACTACTAGCACTTTTATAAGCATTTATAAATTTACTTATTTCACTTTTAGGATGAGCTCTAAATAATATATGAACATGATCTTCATCATGGTTCCATTCTTGCAAAGTTATATTATATTTAGGAGATATATACTCAAATATTTCTTTAGCTCGTGAAGAAATGTTGTCATCAAAAACTTTTCTTCTATATTTTATGACTAATACTAAATGATAATTTAGCCAAAATACTGAATGAGCATTGTTGTCTAAATTCATTATAATCACCACATTTTTTATATTCGACCAATAAGATTATCTCATAAAACATATATCCATTCAATCTCCTAAGGAGCAATTCATCTCACTACCTTAGAGGTAGGAGACTTCTTGCTCAGTATGGTTAAAATCAAATATTAATATCAATGGAAATAAAACTTTTTTATACTTTTAGCAAAAACAAATTTCCTATACTAAAAATCAAAAGTCCGTTTTTACTTTCCTAGAAAAAGAAAAAATCTCCCTAGTAATATAGTTTTACCCAAAGTTTTACCGTTTTTCTCGCTAAAATATTACTCTTGACAAAATTTTTCCACTTATAATATCATATCTTTTAATGACATTGTTAATTTGTTAACTTAAAACAAACGATATTGGAGTGATTTTCATGGGTATGACTATGACCGAAAAAATTTTGGCTAAACATGCTGGAATTGATGTGGTAAAACCTGGACAGCTCATCAATTGCAAACTTGATATAGTACTTGCAAATGATGTAACTGCTCCACCTGCGATTAAAGAATTTGAAAAAATTGGCAAACCTGTTTTTGATAATACAAAAATAGCTCTTGTACCTGACCATTTTACACCAAATAAAGATATCAAATCCGCTGGACTTGCTAAAATTGTTCGTGATTTTGCACATAAACATAATATTGTAAACTACTTTGAAATTGGTCGTGTAGGTATTGAACATGTAATTTTACCAGAAAAAGGTATTGTAGCTCCTGGTATGGTAACTATCGGTGCAGATTCTCATACTTGTACATATGGTGCCTTAGGTGGATTTTCCACAGGTGTTGGTTCTACAGATTTAGGCGTTGCCCTTGCTACTGGTGAAGCATGGTTCAAAGTTCCTGAAACTATCAAAGTCAATATCACTGGTAAAAAACCTAAATATATCTGTGGTAAAGATGTTATGCTCACTTTAATCGGCATGATCGGTGTAGACGGAGCTTTATATAAAGCATTAGAATTTGCTGGCGAAGGTGTCAAAGAACTCAATATCACTGACCGTTTAACAATTGCCAATATGGCTATTGAAGCTGGTGCTAAAATGGTATCTTCCCTGTAGATGATGAAACTCTCAATTATATTAAAGACCGTGTAACTAAACCATATGAAATCGTTGAAGCAGACAGTGATGCTACTTATTGTCAAACTGTAGAAATCAATCTTTCTGAATTAAAACCTGTAGTAGCATTCCCTCATCTTCCTGAAAATACTCACAGCGTTGAATCCATCAAAGAACCTATCACTATTGATCAGGTAGTTATCGGCTCTTGTACTAATGGACGTTTAGAAGATTTAGCAATCGCTGCTTCTATCTTAAAAGGTCATAAAGTACATCCTAATGTTCGTTGTATCATCATTCCTGGTAGCCAACAAGTATATCTTGATGCTATTCATAATGGTTATGTAGATACATTTATTGAAGCTGGTGCTGCTGTAAGTACACCAACTTGCGGACCTTGTCTTGGTGCTCATATGGGTATTATGACTGCTGGTGAACGTTGCGTTTCTACTACAAATCGTAACTTCCGTGGTCGTATGGGACATGTAGATAGTGAAGTATATCTCGCTAGCCCTTATGTAGCTGCAGCTAGTGCAATTCTTGGAAAAATCGCAACTCCTGAGGAGGTAGAATAATATGGCTGAAAAATTAGAAGGAAAAGTTTGGCGCTATGGCGACAATATTGATACAGATGTAATTATCCCTGCTCGTTATTTAAATTCTTTTGACCCAAAAGAATTAGCTAGTCATTGTATGGTAGATATCGACGAAACTTTTGCTCAAAATGTAGTAGAGGGCGATATCATGGTCGGCGGTAAAAACTTCGGCTGTGGTTCTTCTCGTGAACATGCTCCAATCGCTATCAAAGCTTCTGGTGTCCCTGTAGTAATCGCTAGCAGTTTTGCTCGTATTTTCTATCGCAATGCTATCAATACTGGTTTACCATTACTTGAAATTGGTGATGATGTAGAAAAAATCCATGCTAATGATAAATTACGCGTTGATTTATCCACTGGTACTATTGAAAATCTCACAACTGGTGATACATTCCATGCTGTGCCACTTCCTGGATTTATCCAAGATATTGCCAAAGCTGGCGGACTCATCAACTACATTAAACAGAAGGGTTAAGATTATTTATGAGTAAAAAAATTGTAATCATTCCTGGTGATGGTATCGGTCAAGAAATAACTGATAGTGCCGTTGCCGTTTTAAAGAAAGTTTCTGATAAATATAATTTAAATCTTGAATTTGAAAGTCATCCTGCTGGTGGTACTGCTTATGATTTATGCGGCACCCCACTTCCACAGACAACACTTGAAGCAGCACAAAATGCTGATGCTGTACTTTTCGGTGCTGTTGGTGGTCCAAAATGGGATAATGTAGAACCTACACTTCGCCCTGAAAAAGCAGTTTTAGGGCTCAGAAAAGGACTCGGATTATATGCTAATCTTCGTCCTATCAAAGTAGCAGATGCTCTTGTTGAATATTCTCCACTCAAAGAAGAAATCGTAAAAGGTACTGATGTATTAATCGTACGTGAATTAATCGGCGGTATCTATTTTGGCGATAAATGTGAAAGTGAAATCTATGAAGGCAATGAACGTGCTTGGGATTTAGAAAATTATTCCGTTCCTGAAGTCAATCGCATCGTAGAATTTGCTATGCAAGCTGCTAAAAAACGTAAAAATAAAGTGACTTCCGTAGATAAATCCAACGTTTTAGCAACCTCTAGATTATGGCGTAGAACAACTGCTAAAGTAGCGGAAAAATATCCTGAAATCACTTTGGAAAATCTCTATGTAGATAACTGTGCTATGCAACTTGCCATCAACCCAAGCCAATTTGATGTCATTGTAACAGGCAATCTCTTTGGCGATATTTTAAGTGATGAAGCTGCAGTTTTAAGTGGCTCTATAGGTATGCTTCCATCTGCTAGTATCGGTGAATCCACTAGCCTTTATGAACCAATTCATGGCTCTGCTCCTGATATTGCAGGCAAAGGCATTGCTAATCCATTAGCTACTATACTTCTGCTGCTATGCTTCTTCGTTATTCTCTTGATGAACAAGAAGCTGCTACTTGCATTGAACAAGCTGTAGATAAAGCTTTAGCTCAAGGATATCGCACACCTGATTTATATAAAGAAGGCTTCATCAAAGCAGATACAAAAACTATGACTGAAGCTGTATTAAACAATATTTAATATATGATGGATTGTATAATGAAGTGCGACACCTAGAAAAATAAAAAACTCACTATGAATTTCGTGTAAAATAAAGTTACCACACCAAATCCACACGAAAGGAAAATTCATAATGAGCTATCATCATCTTACCATATCTGAACGTATTCGTATAGAGGTTCTTTCTATTTTAGGTTATTCTACTCG
>ENA-OQHP01000326-OQHP01000326.1-human-gut-metagenome-genome-assembly--contig:-NODE-326-length-15657-cov-1.317643_pt1 | contig 15657 bp, 24 predicted proteins | sample MGYA00242563_ERZ504717 | MGnify/ENA primary metagenome ERZ504717 (study PRJEB26092, sample SAMD00036212) | human gut metagenome | host: Homo sapiens | study: EMG produced TPA metagenomics assembly of... | reverse complement strand
TCAATGAACGCCCGCCACGCTCGGCGGGCGTTCTGCGTAGAATGCAGATAGTGCCGGTTTTATGGCACGAAATCTCCAGAGAAGCCCAAGGGGAATACAAGAAGAAGGCTCAGCCGATCGGCATGGAGCCAGTAGGTGCGACCGGAGGGGATCTACTACGATGAGCGAAGACGAAAAGAAGGCGAAGCGGTCGAAGAAGGCTAAAACCAATGGCACGGTTGGCCTGTTCGATCCTATGACTTTGCGTGGCGTGACCGTGCGCAACCGCATCTGGCTGCCGCCAATGGACACGTATTCCGCATTGGCGCAGGACGGCAAGCCCACGCCATTCCACTACCAGCATTACGTTTCGCGTGCGATGGGCGGCTTCGGCATGATCATCATGGAAGCGACCGCCGTCGCGCCGGAAGGCCGCATTTCGCCGTGCGATCTGGGATTGTGGGATGACGGACAGATGGACGCATGGCGTTGGATCGTGGCCGACGCGAAGGCAGCGGGTGCCACGATGGCGGTGCAGCTCAACCACGCCGGACGCAAGGGTTCCACCGGCTGCCACGCGATCGGTTTCGATGGACAGAGCGTGCCGGAAGAGCAAGGCGGATGGCGGACGGTTTGCCCAAGCGCCAACGCATACGGTTCCCTGGCTCGTCCGCGCGCACTGAGCGTCGATGAGATCCACACCATCGTGGACCAGTTCCGCGACGCCGCCTGGCGCGCCATGAACATCGGCTTCGACGCGGTGGAAGTCCATGCCGCGCACGGCTACTTGCTGTCGCAGTTCCTCGACCCGCTCATCAACGAGCGTGACGACGAGTACGGCGGATCGTTCGACAATCGCGTCCGCATGCTGGTCGAAGTCGTGGATGCGATTCGTTCCGTCGTGCCCGATACCATGCCGGTGCTGGTGCGCGTCTCCGCCACCGACTGGGCCGCAGGCGGTTGGGACCTTGACCAGACCGTCGAACTGGCTAAGATTCTGAAGGCCCACGGCGTGGACCTGATCGACGTGTCCACAGGCGGATTGATTCCCGACGTGACCATTCCGGTGAAGCCCGACTACCAAGTGCCGTTCGCCGAACAGGTGCGCAGTCGCGCGGCATTCCCACCACCGCAGTCGGGCTCATCACCAACCGAAGCAGGCGAGAAGATCTGAAGTCGGGCGCCGCCGACGCCGTGGAAATCGGCCGCGCCGCCCTGCGCGACCCGTATTGGCCGCTCCGTGCCGCCCACAAACTGGACGTGCCGGTCGAGGAAGCCCCCTACCAGCCGCCATACCTCCGCGGCGCCTTCCGCTGACCCTCCTTCCCCTCCCCCTTTTTTCTTATTGCGAAAAGTGGATAACACCCCAACGCAACATAACAAAAAAAACGAGTGGGAGGGCGGGCGTCCTGTTCACGACCGTAAGCCTGGCCGAACGGCTTGAGTGTGTCGTGAACAGGCGCCCGCCCTCCCACGGAGACGCGCCTCTGTTTTTTACTTATTAATCGCCTTTATATTGCCGAAAAATCGCTTTAAATCGCAACTTAAATCGCAATTAAAAAGTTTCACGCGTCGATGCCGACCGCCTCGCTGACATGTTCGAACCCGTCGCGCCTGAGCAGTTCGGCCAGTCCACGCTTCAACACGGTGATCTGCTGCGGACCACGGTACATGAGCGCGCTGATGAACATCACCAGCGACGAGCCGCAACGAATCTTCTCATACGCCTGCTGCGGGGTGAAGACGCCACCGATGCGGCGATTGCGAACCGGTCCCCATACTCGCGGTAGACCTGCTTGATGCGTTCGTTGCTGGCCGCGTAGCATGGCGAGCCGGACAGTCCGCCCTCCCAATCGCGCGGAATGGACATGCCGGTGCGGTCCTTCTGCAGATTGGCGATCGACAGTCCCTGCACGTTGTGCTCGGTGAGCACGTCCAGCAGATCCTTGAATTCCGGCCACGTCTTATTGAGCGGCATTTTGACGAGCGTCGGCTGCGGACGGTCGATTTTGTCCAGTTCGGTGAACAGCTTGTCGAGCGCTTCCGGGCTTTGGTTGAACGGTTCGCCGGCCATGGTGTTCGGGCAGGAGATGTTCACTTCGACCATGGCGGTGCGTCCGGCCGCGCGGCGCATCGAAATGCAGTAATCCTCGATGCCTTCGTCCAGATCGCCGGTCTTGCTGTCGTTCGTGCGGGCGATCGAAACCGACACCTGCATGCTCTCGCCTTCGTCCATGCGTTCTCGGCGCGCGGAATCACCACCGCGGAACCCTCGTTGGCAAGGCCCACGTGCACCATCATCGAATCGTATTCAGGCAGGCGGTGGAACCATGGGCGCGGGTTGCCGGGGCAGGGGCGCGACGTGGTGGAGCGACCGTTTCGAAACCGAAGCCGACGTTGTCGAGCAGCACCGGCATCTCGCAATCCTTGTCGAGGCCGGCGGACAGGCCGAACGGATTGGCGAAGTCGACGCCATCACGTTGGTTTCCAGTATCGGGTCGGTGTAGTCGAGCATTTCGCGGCATAGCCACATCAGCGGTGGAATGTTGCGGGTGACCTTGCAGAAATCGATCATCTGGCTGTGGGCCACGTCGGGCGTCTGGTTGAAGATGAAATGCGGTTTGATGATGTGCTTGTAGCCGAACGTGAAAAGGTCGGTGGTGGCTTTGTTCACTGCGTCGTGCCAAAAGTTTTCGGAAACGTATGTCATGGTTCCTTATTCTCGCACGTTTTCATTGGTTTCGCATGGCATTTTGGGCAAAAGCCGATGTGTGTCGGTGCGGCATATAGGACGTCGTTTTTGTTCGTTTTAGGCTGAATTTGAGTCGATTGTGGTGCGGCTTTGCGTGAAACACGCGCGAAACGCTCAACTCAGTTGTATTTTTGAGTGAACATGTGCGATAATGTTCATATGATTTCGTCACAACGCCAGCATTTGATTTTGAGCCGTCTGCGTACCCGTGGTGCGGTGCGCATCACTGCACTGTCCAAGGAATTGGGCGTCTCCGCGATGACCATCCGCCGTGACATCGCCGATCTGGCGGACAAGGGTCTGCTGAGCGCGTGCACGGCGGTGCCGTCAGCACCAGCACGCTGCTGAGCGAACCGCTGTTTTCCGTAAAGTCGCAGATGGACATCGGTCTGAAGGACGCCATCGCACAGGAAGCCGTCAAATACGTGGCCCCCGGCGACGTGATCGCCATCGGCGGCGGCACCACGGCGTACGTGTTCGCGCAGCATCTGCTCGAATCGCAGCAATCGTCCGGCATCACCATTCTTACCAACTCCATTCCGGTGGCGGAGCTGGTGCAGGCGCTTGAATCGAAAGACGTGGAAGTCATCGTCACCGGCGGCGTCACCACGCGCTCCAACTCGCTCGTCGGGCCGATCGCAGACAAAGTGGTCGCCTCGCTGCGCGTCAACACCGTATTCCTGGGCACGCATTCCGTGTCCATTCCGCGCGGTTTCCTCATGCCGAACTCGCTGGAAGCCGCAACCGATATGGCGATGATGGATATTGCCGATCGCACGATAATTTTGACCGACCACACCAAGTGGAGCTGCACGTCACTGTCGCTGTTCGCACGTTTTGACCAGGTGGATACGGTCATCACCGATGACGGATTGGACCCCGATTCGGTGTCGAAAACAAGGGATTTGGTCAAAGAGCTCGTTCTGGCACGCCAGGCCGAGCCGGTTCAGGAAGGTGAATAATCACATGAGTGATTTCGTCAACTACACTCCGGGAGAATATGCGAAGGAGCATATCCGTATCACGCCGACCACGCTTGCCGATGGCCGCGACTTCTTCTATCTCGATGACGATCCGGAATACGTCTCCGGCGTCAAGACTCGCGAACTGAAGGATCCGCGCCAACTTCCGTACCGTTTCTCCAACCAGCTCAACGCGGCCGGCGAGGAAGTGCCGTACGCGGCTCCGGAAATGCGCCGCGACCCGCTGACCGGCGATTGGATTCCGATGGCGACCGCACGTATGAACCGTCCGATCACCGCCGGTCCGGGCGCGACGGCCAAAGGCAATCCGCTGGCCGCGCGCAAGCCAGGCGATCCGTACCAGGACGGCGAAGTGCCGGACACCGACTACAACGTGGTCGTGTTCGAAAACCGCTTCCCGTCGATGGTGCGCGTGCCGGGCCGTTCCGAAGCCGTGGAATACGTCAACGGCAACCCGCTGTGGGAGAAGAAGCTCGCCGCAGGCCGCTGCGAAGTGATCTGCTTCGACCCGGATGAAGACGGCCTGCCGGCGGACCTGCCGGTCTCCCGCCTGCGCACCGTCGTGGAAGCATGGGCGTTCCGCACCGCCGAAATCTCCAAGATGGAGGGCATCGAGCAGATCTTCCCGTTCGAGAACCACGGTCAGGAAATCGGCGTCTCCCTGGCGCACCCGCACGGCCAGGTCTACTGCTATCCGTTCATCGCACCGAAGATGGAAGCCGAACTCAAGCAGACCGAAGCTACCATGAGAAGACCGGCGGCAACCTGCTCAAGGATCTCATGAACTCCGAAATCGAGGCCGGGGAGCGCATCGTCATGCGCAACCACAGTTGGGTCGCCTATGTGCCGGCCGCGGCACGCTGGCCGCTCGAGGTGCATGTGGCCCCGGTGCGTGACGTGCTCACCCTCGACGAGCTCAACGATCAGGAGCGTTGGGATCTGGCCGTCATGTACTCCACCCTGCTCAAGCGCGGCAACGCGTTCTTCGACAAGGGTGACGGCAAGGGCATGGACCTGCCGTACATCGCAGCATGGCATCAGGCCCCGATCCACGACAAGCGCCGCGAAAACTACCGCCTCAACCTGCAGTTCTTCTCGTTCCGCCGCGCCGCCAACAAAATCAAGTATCTGGCCGGCTCCGAATCAGGCATGGCCGCATGGGTGTCCGACACCACGCCGGAACTCATCGCCAAGCGCTTCCACGAGCTCGGACCAATCGATATCGAAGCTGAAAGCCAATAAAACCCAAAGGACAAAACACCAATGACTGCTGTTGAATTCATTGAGCCGCTCTCGCACGACGAGGGTGTGAAGAACGCGACCGACCTGTTCCGAGCCACCTACGGTGAGGAACCGGCTGGCGTATGGGCCGCACCGGGCCGTGTGAACCTGATTGGCGAACACACCGACTACAACGCGGGTCTGTGCCTGCCGATCGCACTGCCGCACCGCACGTTCATCGCGCTCAAGCCGCGTGAAGACACCAAGGTGCACGTGTTTCCGACGTGATTCCGGAAACGTTACCGAAGCCGACCTCGATGGTCTGCAGGCCGGTGGTGTGGAAGGCTGGGCCGCCTACCCGGTAGGCGTGGCCTGGGCATTGCGTGAAGCCGGCTTCAATGCGGTGCAGGGCTTCGACGCGGCATTCTCCTCCTGCGTGCCGCTCGGTTCCGGTCTGAGCTCCTCCGCAGCCATGACCTGCTCCACCGCCTTGGCGCTGGATGATGTGTACGGTTTGGGTTATGGCGCATCCGATGCCGGTCGTGTGACGCTGATCAACGCCGCCATCAAGTCGGAAAACGACATGGCGGGCGCGTCCACCGGTGGCCTCGACCAGAACGCATCCATGCGCTGCACTTTCGGACATGCGTTGCGTCTTGATTGCCGTCCAGAGCTGAGCCCGCTGGAGAACGTCTCCCAGCAGGAATTCGATCTCGACAAGTACGGTCTGGAACTGCTGGTGCTTGACACTCAGGCTCCGCACCAGCTCAACGACGGCCAGTATGCCCAGCGTCGCGCCACCTGCGAGAAGGCCGCCGAAATCCTCGGCGTGGCCAACCTGCGTGTGGTCGCCGACAGCATCGCCAAGTCCGACGATCCGTTCCAGGCGCTCAAGGAAACGCTCGACAAGCTGGAAGACGACACGATGAAGAAGCGCGTGCGCCACGTCATCACCGAAATCGCCCGTGTCAACTCCTTCGTGCGTGCCTTCGCCAACGGCAAGATCGACGAGGCGGGCCGACTGTTCAACGCGTCTCATGATTCGCTCGCTGCGGATTATGAAGTGACTGTGCCCGAGCTGGATATTGCCGTGGATGTGGCTCGTGTCAACGGCGCGTACGGCGCACGCATGACCGGCGGCGGCTTCGGCGGCTCCATCATCGCGCTGGTGGACAAGGGCCAGGGCCACGAGATCGCACAGAAGATTGCTGACCGCTTCGAAAAGGAAGGTTTCAACGCGCCTCGCGCCTTGCCGGCGTTCGCTGCGGCTTCCGCGAGCCGCGAGGCTTGATCGCAGAAGCCGATGCAAAAATGCGCGTTGCGCACGCCCGTGAAAAAGGACGTGCGCCAACGCGCGTTTTTGCACGATTTACTTGTGAACCAGATGGCGCACCAGCGTATCCCACGGCGATGACCAGCAGGTACGATGTCGAATGCTTCATCCCGGCTCCCGGTGCGGCTACGTGTTTGGCCTGGTGCTGTCTGTGATCGTATTCGTGCTCCCCTCCTTCTTTCTGAAGGAGGGGAGCACCTTTCGTAAGTAGCGACGTGTCGACTTGGTGGCCGTCATGTTCGGCTACGCTTTTGTGCGTACAACGGACGGGTTGCACGTGTATTTGATGAAAAACGATACGTTATACGATTAACGGCGTGTCGCGATGTGGGTGATTCCGGTGTTCTGCAAGAACGGCAGTATGGAGCCGAAGTTTACGTTTGCGACGCTGGGGGGCTGGTCGATGAGAGCGCTAACTATTGAGATAAACGATTAACGTTTGACATTAAACGATTAATGATTTATAGTGTTAACCACCGCAAAGAAACAACCACAAAGCAAGTGGCTGACGGGGTCGTACCGGTGCGTCTTACATCGGTACGAGGAGGAAACATCAAGGAAGAAGGAGCCTAATCATGGCACGAAGAAGTGTTCGCCTGTTGGCATCAATAGCTGCAGTCGCGACTATGGTCACGACGTTTGCCGCATGCGGCAACAAGCAGGCCACCACGGACGAGAACGGCAAGCCGATTGTCAATATTCTTGTCCGTCGTAACGTGACCGACCACCCCATGCAGGACACCCAGTACACCAAGGATCTGGAAGCCGCCTGCGATTGCACCATCAGTGGCAGGAAGTCTCTGACACGCTTGGGGCCAGCAGAAGAGCGCCAAGATGGCCGCCGGTGAATTCCCGGACATTGGCTTGAGCTTGTTCAGCATGGTGGATGCGGCCAAGTACAGCACCTACTTCGAGGATCTCAAGCCGCATCTGGACAAGATGCCGAACGTCAAGAAGTTCCTCAAGGCCCAGCCGGGCGCTGCGAAGTACGTTACCGACGGCACGAAGATCGCCATGCTGCCCTCCGATCGAGGCAAAGGCTACGAGGTCTCCGGCACCCACATGTTCATCAACAAGACCTGGCTGGACAAACTGGGCCTCCAGATGCCGACCACCTGGGACGAGCTCGAGAACGTGCTCAAGGCCTTCAAGAGCGACGATCCGAACGGCAATGGCAAGGCCGATGAGATCCCGATGAACATCCGCAGCGTCGGCTTCGGCCTGTGGAGCCCGCTGACCTGATGAACTCCGAAGCGTGGTCACCTCCTTCATGGGCGGTGGCGCATCCGAACAGGGCTACTATGTGGACAACGGCAAGGTCAAGAGCTACTATACCTCCGAAGCGCTCAAGGACGTCGTCTCCTACCTGCACGAGCTGATGGCCCAGGGGCTCATCCCGAAGGACGTGCTCACCCGCGATGCTTCCCAGTACAGTTCGCAGACCGTCAGCGACGGCAAGACCGCACGCACCGGTGTCTCCTTCGCCTGGTCCAACTATTCCGAGTACGGCAACGCGCTTGGCGATCAGTACGTCACCCTGCCGCCGCTGAAGAAGGACGCCTCCACCCCTGACTCCCAGGTCAAGTGGGATTACTCCCAGGACGCCGCACGCTGGGCCTACTCCGGTTCCGGCCTGACCGTCAATCCGAACGCCGCCAACCAGGACGCCATCTACAAGGTGATCAACGCCATGTACGGCGAGAAGCTTTCCGTGGCTGGATTCTTCGGCTCTATTCCGGATATCGTCTCCGATGACGGCGACCACCAGTACACCATCGACAAGGCTAAAGCCTACGCCGAATATCCTGACACCCGTGCCATCGCATTGCAGGACCGTTTCGGCGGCTGGATCCGCGACGACGTGAAGATGGTCAATGACACCAACGCCGATCAGGTCACCGCATCCGATCTGGCCGTACGTGAAGCACGCAACCGCGTCGACGGCATCAAGGACGTCGTGCCGATCTACGTGCGCCCCGACACCGAGGATTCCAACACCCTGCAGAACAACAACACCGCCATCTCCAACTACGCGAACAACCAGATCGCGAAGTGGGTCCAGAAGGGCGGCATCGACAAGGAATGGGATGCCTACGTGAAGAAGGTGTCCGAACCGACCCTCGGCCTCGACGCAACATCAAGATTTGGCAGAAGTGGTACGACAAGTACACCAAGTAGCCAAGTAATACCGCGGGTCCATCGCACGGGTTCGTTTCTCTCCCGTGACTGCCGCCGGACCCCGCATTTTTGTTCCCTAGCAATCATCCTAAATTGGAGACCAACATGAGTGCACAAACATCGCAAGGCGTTGCTGCACGGACCGTGGCGATGGAAGCGGCTCCCGACCGCAAGAAACCAGGTCTGCTCGATCGCATCGCCGACCACTTCCGCCGCTACTGGCAGTTGTGGATCCTCACCGCTCCCGCCCTGTTCTTCGTAGGCCTGTTCGCTACGTGCCGATGTGGGGCATCCAGCTTGCCTTCCGCGAGTTCGACCCGACCAAGGGCCTGACCGGCGGCAAGTTCGTAGGGCTCAAATATTTCAACGAATTCTTCCATAACCCGCTCTTCGGCGAGATCATGACCAACACCATTCGCATCTCCCTGTGGACGCTGGTCATGGGCTTCATCTTCCCAATCATCCTGGCCCTGCTGATCAACCAGATCGGCTCGAAGAAGATCAAGGGCTTCGTACAGACCGTCACCTACATGCCCCACTTCATCTCCGTGGTGGTCATCGTCTCGATGCTGAATATCTTCCTGTCCCCGGGCTCCGGCATCCTGGGCCGCTTCTTCGGCGACGAATCGCTGATGGGCTCCACCAGCGCCATCACCGCCGTCTACTGGATCTCCGAAGTCTGGCAGCACGTCGGCTGGAACTCCATCATCTACCTGCCGCGCTCGCCGGCGTGGACACCTCGCCTGTACGAGGCCGCGAAGATCGATGGCGCCGGCCGTCTGCAACTGATCCGTTACGTCGACCTGCCGGCGATCATGCCGACCTGCGCAATCCTGCTCATCATGAACATGGGTTCCGTGCTCAACGTGGGTTTCGACAAGATCTACCTGATGCAGAATTCGCTGAATATGCCGGCCACCGAGGTCATCGCGACCTACACCTACAAGATCGGTATTCTTAACGGCCAGTATTCGTATTCGACCGCTATCGGCCTGTTCAACACCCTGATCAACTTCGTCTTCCTGATCACCGCGAACGCGATCGCCAAGCGCGTTTCCGATACGAGCATTTTCTAGGAGGCAGCAATCATGTCTGCAACAACAACCGGGGCCGTTGCCCAAAGCAAGAACGATATTCCCTGGAACAAGCATGTACGTCAGAAGAAAACGCCAGGTGATCTGGCCGTCACTTCGTCATCGTGCTGCTTCTGGTGTTCACCGTGGTCGCAGTGCTCTACCCCTGTGGTTCGTGGTCATCGCATCGTTCTCCGACCCGAATGCCGTGGCCGGCGGCGAAGTGACCTGCTGCCAAAGGCGTGACCTTCGTCGGGTATGCGAAGGTGTTCGCCAACCATCGCATCTGGCAGGCTATCTCAACACGATCATCTACTCGGTGGTCGGCACCGCGGTCAACATGGCCGTGACCATCCCCTGCGCCTTCGCGCTGTCCCGCCGCGAATTCAAGCCGCGCCGCGTCATCATGTTCCTGTTCACCGTCACCATGTTCATCAGCGGCGGCCTGATTCCGAACTATTTGCTGTACAAAGCCCTCGGCATCAACAACACCATGTGGGTGTTCATCCTGCCCGGCGCTGTCTCCGTATACAACGTGATCGTGGCGCGCTCCTTCTTCGAAACTCCATTCCGGAGGAACTGCATGATGCTGCGCAGATCGACGGCCTGAGCTACTTCGGCTACTTCTTCAAGATCGTGCTGCCGTTGAGCTCCGCCATCCTCGCCGTCATCGGCCTGTACTACTTCGTCGGCCACTGGAACGACTTCATGACAGGCTTGATCTACATCACCGACGACACAAAGCAGCCGTTGCAGGTGGTCTTGCAGCAGTTGCTGCTGGTGGCGCAAGGCACCGGTACGAACGTCAACGCCGCGGCCCAACAGCAGGCGGCCGACAGATCAAGTTCGGCATCATCATCGTCTCCACCCTGCCTCTGCTGGTGCTGTACCCGTTCCTGCAGAAGGTACTTCAACAAGGGCGTCATGCTCGGCGCCGTCAAGCTGATTGAAAGGGATTCGCCATGCTCGCTCGTTTTTCCGTGGCCTATGAACGGTTCTGCCGTCTGCTGCTCACGATCTTCGTGGTGAACATCGCCATGCTCGTGCACACACTGCTGGGTGCCGTGGTGCTGGGATTCTTCCCATCCTGCGCCGCCGCGCAAACCACGTTCCGCACGTGCTGCGTGCTGAGGATCGGTCGATGCGTGCCAAGGAAGTGTGGGCATCTTCCATGGCGCATGGAAAAACGAGCTCAAGCAGGCGAATCTCTTCGGCTGGCCGTTGGCCGTATGCTGGGTGGTGCTCGCCATCGACTACTACATGATGAACTGGCATGCACGCGGAACGTTCGACGTGGCGGTTTCCGGCGTACTGTTCGTGCTGGCACTGGTATTGCTGGCCTTCACCATGCTGGTCTGGGTGGTGCGCGCGAACTATGACGAACGTCCGCTGTGGATCGTCCGCACAACACTGACCATGATCGTGGCCCGTCCGCTGTGCACCCTGCTGCAGATCGGACTCGCACTGCTGGCGATCCTTGCCTGGGCGCAATGGCCGGGTCTGCTCATGGTGTTCGGCATGTCGCTGCCGATGTTCTGCACTGCGTGGATCGTGTACTCGTTCGGCCGGATTCCGGGAATGGACATCCATGACCGGGAGCAGCCGGGCATCCGATACGCGAAAAGCTGAACGGCAGAGTGTCGCCAAAGAAAGGCGGGCATACAATGGAATCCGCTTCACAAAGCCGCCAAGCAGACAAGGCAAAACCATTGGTATCGATCAAAGACATCGCAAAAAGGCCGCGTCTCCATTTGTACCGTGTCATTGGTCATGAACAACAAGGACCGCAATCGCGTCAGCAAGGCGGTGGCGCAACGAGTGCGCGGAACGGCCCAATCAATGGGATACAAGCCGAACTCCGTGGCGCGTACATTGCGCACCAGCAGGTCGTATGTCCTCGCTTTATCACCGATGAGATCGCCACCACGCCATATGCCGGGCGCGTACTGGTGGGAGCGCAGGAGGCAGCGCGCAAACTCGGCTATATTCTGCTCACCGTCAATACGGGAAACGATCGGGAACTGGAGAACCAGGAGATCGCGGCCCTGCGGCAGTACCGCGTGGACGGTTTCCTGTATGCCATGATGTACCACCGTGTTGTGGAGATCCCCGCCGAACTCGAAGGCAGCCCCACGGTCGTCGTCGACAGCGAAGACGAGAATCGCAAGATTCCCTCGATCTACCCGACGACGAAATGGCAGGGTACGATGCCACCAATCGGCTGATTCAGGCCGGCTGCAAACGCATCGTTTACTACGGTTCCTCAATCACCATTATCGCCCAGGGGGAGCGGTTCGCCGGGTATCGCCGAGCGCTCGCGGACGCGGGCATCCCCTTCGACGAGCAGTTAGTCGTCAATGTGGAAGAGGCCACAAACGCCGCTTCGGAAGCCGGTCGCGTGTTCGACGAGATCAAGCCGGACGGCATCTTCTGCTTCAACGATGTGCGCGCGACCTTCATCTACGAGGCGGCCAGAGAGCGGTCGGTCGGCATCGGCACAGACGTTTCCGTGATCAGCATCGACAACCAGCCGCTCATTACGGACGTGCTCAAACCCGCGTTGACCACCTTGGAGCTTCCTCACTACGAAATGGGCTTCGAAGCGGTGCATCAGCTGGTCGCCATGATCGACGATGAAGCCGCCACGGAAAGCCTTGCACGCAGTGAGGATTCGATCAGGCGTTCGGAGAACGGCCCGATGACACCGTTGCGTTGCCGCATCATCGAACGCGATTCGATCGTTTCCTGACGGCACTGCGTCTTTGAGTATTTCCATCCATTTTCCATATTCATTTCACACGTGTAGAGGGGTCTACTATGTCGAATACCTATTCCATCTCCATCGAAACCGGCGCTACCGGCAGCTCGATCTGTTCACCGAACGCTGTGGCGAGGGGAACGCCGTCGTTACCGTTGCGGACGGCAACGGCGTCGCAATCGCGGCGCACACCATGCCCATCGCCGAACGCAGGCATCATTTCTCCATTGCGGTGCCGCAGAAATCCACCGTCACCGTGGCGGCAAGCGGCCTGGTTGTACGCTTCGGCTACCTTCCGAATGCGATGACCTGCTTGACAACGGCGTTCGCTACGTGAACATGATCCAAGCGACACCGATTGGCCTGCACAGCCCACGCTGGAACAGATCTACAACCGTTTCGGGCGTCGGGCGCGCATTTCGAACCGTTCGCACGTTGGATGAACGATCCGAACGGCCTGTGCCAGTTCCAAGGGCGCTACCACCTGTTCTTCCAGCTCAACCCGTATGGTTTCGGCTGGGACAATATGCATTGGGGGCACGCGGTAAGCCGTGATCTGGTGCATTGGACTCATCTGCCAGTCTTCCTGGAACCGCAGCCCGAACTGCACACCGACGAGCGTATCGTCGGCGGCGCGTTCTCCGGTTCGGCCGTGACCGTGGACGAGCATGACAATCCGGTCGCCGGCAACGAGGCAAACGCCATCCGCCTGTACCTGACCCGTCATCTGGAAACCCGCGGCGACGAATCCTCCGTCACCGAATACCAGACCACCTGCCTGTGCGAGGACGGCGTGCATGTTCGCGTGGAATCGCCGGTGGCGCTGCGTGCGAATGACGATTTTGGCTATGACTTCCGTGATCCGAAGGTTGAATGCGGCATGGGCGGCGAGGCTCTCGACCCGGATCGTGCTATATGGTAACCGCCACCAATCTGCCGGTATCGGAATTTAGCGCAGACGCCGCCGATAGTGCGGTTCCCGGCATCAGCACCCAGAACACCGGCGGCTGGTTCACTTATTCTCCTCAGGGCAAGCCGGGGGTCGACCAGCCGAACAACGCCACCGTTCCCGCCATGACATTGTTCTCCGCGAAGAAACCGCTCAAGCGCAATGTGACATGGCGCTACGAAGGGCCGGTGCTCGCCGATTTCGGTCATCAGATCGCACGCACCTACGAATGCCCTGACCTGTTCCAGGTCGACGGCGTGACCGTTGCTGTGGGCGCGCTGATGCATTACCGCGACAAGCAGGGACGTTTCCAGCAGGTGCGCTGGTATGCCGGCGACTTGGTGAATACCGATAATGGTCCGAAACTGGATGTCAAGGCCAGCGACTGGTGCGATTTCGGCACCGGATATACGCCACGCAAAGCTTCGCCGACGATAACGGCCGTCGCATCGTATTCGGCTGGTTCACCGATTTCCGGAGATGCGTGTCGAACAGCCGTGCCTGCCAACGGCATGATGTCGCTGCCGCGCGAATTGCATGTGCGTGACGGCAGGCTGTACAGCAAGCCGGTGAGCGAAGTGTACCGCGAGCTGCTCGGCGAGCGTCTTGCCGTGCACGGCGATGGCGGGGATATGGTCGTACGGCTCCCGGCAACGCATACTATGCGAACGTGCATCTGGCGGATGATGCCGATGCCATCATGGTGCTGGCGAAGGGCGTCAACCCGCAGGACGCAGGCCGACCGAACTGCTGCTGCAGCGCACTGATGGCGTGACCCGCCTGGTGGCCAAGGGCACTGCGGTGGAGGATGTCGACTTCGACAGCGGCATCACCGATGTTCGCCAGGTGGAGGTGTTCTTCGACCGCAATGTTGTCGAGTGTTCCTCAATGGCGGTCAGACGGCAGGAAGCATGCTGTTCCAAGGCGCTGATGGCGACGGTGAGCTTCGCATCGCGTCGTCCGGCAAGATCGATGCGGTTGATGCGCGTGCATTGAACGGTATTTGGCGCTAAGACGTAGAGCCGTATCCGGCGGCCCCGTTCCTGCGTGTTCCTTGTGACACGGCGGGTGCGGCCGCTGCCGTATGTGCAGGGGTATGTACGCGATATGGGCACGATATGTGCGCTGCGTTGTAATTTGCCGGCGGATGTTGCATGTCATGCTGTGTTGCGACACGGCGCGGGTGAATCCGTGGGCGGTGACGACCTAGGTAAACGTTTGACTACTGACATGCGCGTGTGGCGTCTCACCATGTAATGCGAAAAGCGGGAGAGAGGGGTGTTTTGGCACGTGCCTTTCCTATACTTGAGGGCACGTCCGGCAATTCGCTGAGACGGTAACTGGATATTCGCACCTAGCATTTAGGGAGTTCCATGAACAAGGCAATCATCACCGTCGTCGGCCAGGATACTGTCGGCATCATCGCACGCGTCTGCACATACCTTTCCGAACATCAGGTCAACGTGCTTGACATTTCCCAGACCATCATCGACGGTTTCTTCAACATGATGATGATTGTGGATTATTCCAACGCGGACGAGGAATTCGGCACAGTCGTCGACGATCTCGACAAGCTCGGCGAGGAGATCGGCGTGCGCATCCGCTGCCAGCGCGAGGAGATCTTCACCAAGATGCACCGCGTCTGATCCGCGGCACACGTAAGCCATGCAAGCAACCGAAGCCACGAATCGTACCAATCGTAAGGAAAAACCATGCTGAATATCATGGAGGTCCACGAGACCAACAAGATGATCGAGCAGGAGAAGCTCGACGTGCGCACCATCACCATGGGCATCAGCCTGCTGGATTGCGCAGCCGACAGCGTCGACGAGGTCTGCGAGAACATCTACAACAAGATCACCACGTACGCCAAGGACCTCGTGTCCACCGGCCGGGCCATCGAACGCGATTTCGGCATCCCGATCGTCAACAAGCGCATCACCGTCACCCCGATTTCCCTGGTCGGCGCAAGCTCCTGCAAGAGCTCCGAGGATTTCGTCAAGATCGCACACGCGCTCGACCGCGCGGCCAAGAAGGTCGGCGTCGACCTGATCGGCGGCTACTCCGCGCTCGTGTCCAAGTCCATGACCCCGGCTGAGGAAATGCTCATCCGCTCCCTGCCGCAGGCCCTGTCCGAAACCGACATCGTGTGCTCCTCCGTGAACGTGGGCTCCACCAAACCGGCATCGACATGAACTCCGTCGAACTGCTCGGCCACATCATCAAAGACATCGCGCACGCCACCGCAGATAACGATTCATACGGATGCGTGAAATTCGTGGCATTCTGCAATGCCCCCGACGACAACCCGTTCATGGCAGGCGGCTTCCATGGCGTAACCGAAGGCGATGCGGTCATCAACGTTGGCGTTTCCGGCCCCGGCGTGGTTTCCCGCGCGCTCGACGAAGCCAAGGCAAAAACTTCGAATTCC
>ENA-OQHP01000325-OQHP01000325.1-human-gut-metagenome-genome-assembly--contig:-NODE-325-length-15687-cov-1.473008_pt1 | contig 15687 bp, 22 predicted proteins | sample MGYA00242563_ERZ504717 | MGnify/ENA primary metagenome ERZ504717 (study PRJEB26092, sample SAMD00036212) | human gut metagenome | host: Homo sapiens | study: EMG produced TPA metagenomics assembly of... | reverse complement strand
AAAAGCAAGATTTAGTGGTGCTTTCACATTTATCTATTCTAAGAGAACGGGTACACCAGCTGCTGTAATGGAAAATCAGGTAGATGAAGAAGTTGTAAAGAAGAATTTCAACAGAGTTTAGAGGTTTAAATCCAATAATTCTTGAAATAAATAAAGAAAAAGTTGGCAAAACTTATAAGGTTTTAGCTGATGATGTTAGTGCCAATGACCCTAGCTTTATAACAGGTAGACTTGAAGATAATTCACTTGTTCATTTTAAGGCAGACAAGTCATTAATTGGCGAAATAGTAGATGTAAAAATAACTGATTGTAAAACATTCTATTTAATTGGAGAAAGGGTTTAATTATGAATACAGTTTTTTGATAAGGCGAGAGATTTAGCAACAGCATTACTTGAAAGTGAAGCTGGTAAAAAGGTTAATGATGCAAGATTTATTTTTGACGGTAATGAAGAAGCTCAGAAACAGCTTTTTGAATATTCAAACTTCAGAACAACACTTGAAACAGGTATTCAGAATGGTTCTTTAAGCGAAGAAGAAATTGATGCACAGGTTAAAGTTCTTGACCAGATGGGTGCAGAGCTTAATAAAAATCAGGTTGTAGCTGATATGGTTAGAGCTGAAGACGAATTTAACAAGTTTGTTGGTCAGGTAATGAATGTATTTAATGCTACACTTTCTGGAGATAGCGAAAATAGTAATGGTGGTTGTACAGGTAGTTGTTCAACTTGTGGTGGTTGCCACTAAGGAGTAGACTATGGGAAAGTATACGCCTATGATGGAGCAATATCTGTCTATAAAAAAGGATTATAAATATTGTCTTCTTTTCTATAGATTAGGCGTATTTTTATGAATTTGTTTTTTGATGATGCTATTATTGCTTCAAAAGAATTGGATATTACATTAACAGGCAAGGACTGTGGTATGGAGGAAAGGGCACCAATGTGTGGTGTTCCTTTTCATTCTGCCGACGGTTATGTAGCTAAGTTAATTGAAAAAGGCTACAAAGTTGCTATTTGTGAACAGACAGAAGACCCTAAAAAGGCAAAAGGTATTGTAAAAAGAGATGTTATTCGAATTGTTACTCCAGGTACAGTTTTAGACACTAATATACTTGATGAGGGTAGAAATAACTACATTATGTGCCTTTTTAAAATGTTGACGGTTTTGGTGTAGCTACTTGTGATGTTTCAACAGGAGAATTTGTTGTTACATCTTTTGAAGATACTGCTGAAAACAAGGTTATGGACGAAATAGCTAAATATATGCCGTCTGAAATTATTTGCAATGACGGTATAGATTTTGGCGACCAAATAGAGAGAGTTTTTGGTATTAAAACAGCTACATATAATGATTGGTCTTTTGATTATCAGAATGCAAATATTTGTTTATGTAATCACTTTAAAACATTGAATTTATGTGGCTTTGGTATTGATGATGACAGACCAGCTGTTTGTTCTGCCGGTGCTTTAATGGAATATCTCCTTGAAACACAGAAAAATGCTTTAAGTCATATTACAACAATTAAGAAATATGGTATCAATAAATTTATGGTTCTTGACATTAGTTCAAGAAGAAATTTGGAACTTACTCAGACTATAAGAGAGAAAAGTAAGAAAGGCTCATTATTGTGGGTTTTAGATAAAACTAAAACAGCAATGGGTGCTAGACTTTTGCGTACTTGGCTTACAGAACCTCTTGTAGAAGTAGATGCCATAAACAAAAGACTTGATTGTGTAGAAAGTTTTAAAAATAATGTTCTTGATAGAGCAGAGTTAAGAGAACAACTTTCTTCTATAAATGATATTGAAAGACTTATGAGTAAGGTTATCTATGCCACAGCAAATGCAAGGGATTTGCTTTCACTTAAAAATTCTTTTAAGTGTTTGCCAGATATTAAAAATGCCATTAAATCTTTCCCTTGTGCTTTAATTGATGACATAGTAGGTCAGTTCGATGTTCTTGAAGATTTATATCAGTTGTTAAATGCCAGTATAAATGAAGAACCACCTTTTAGTGTTAGAGAGGGTGGACTTATTAAAAAAGGCTATAATGAAGAAGTTGATAAACTCCACGCAGCAAAAGAAGAAGGTGCGTCTTGGCTTTTAGATATTGAGAACAGAGAAAAAGAAGAAACAGGCATATCTAAACTTAGAATAAAGTATAATAAGGTTTTGGTTACTATATTGAAGTTACAAATTCCTTCAAAGATATGGTTCCTGACAGATACATAAGAAAGCAGACTCTTACTAATTGTGAAAGATTTATTACACCTGAATTAAAAGAAATAGAAGATACAATTCTTGGTGCAGACGAAAAGGCTGTTGCCTTTGAGTATGACATTTTTTCTGAAATCAGAAATAAGGTTGCTTCTCAAGTAGAAAGAATAAAGTCAGCTGCTTACATTATTTCACTTATAGATGTTATGCAATCTATGGCTACAGTTGCCGAAAAGAATAATTATGTTAAGCCAGTTGTAAATAACGGCAACAATATTGACATCAAAAATGGTAGACACCCTGTTGTAGAACAGATTACAAAGGAAAGTTTTATTCCTAATGATACATTCCTTGACTTGGGAGAAAACAGATTGGATATTATTACTGGTCCTAATATGGCAGGTAAATCTACTTATATGCGTCAATGTGCCTTAATTGTGCTTATGGCTCAGATAGGTTCTTTTGTTCCGGCTGAAAGTGCAGAAGTTGGCGTTGTAGATAGAATATTTACAAGGGTTGGTGCATCTGATGATTTGGCAACAGGTCAGTCAACTTTTATGGTTGAAATGATAGAAGTTGCAAATATTTTGAATAATGCAACAAACAGAAGTCTTTTAATACTTGATGAAATTGGTAGAGGTACTTCTACATTTGACGGTTTAAGTATTGCATGGGCAGTCCTTGAACATATTGCTCAGAAAATAGGTGCTAGAACATTGTTTGCAACTCATTACCATGAACTTACAGAGCTTGAGGGAAAGGTTTCCGGTGTCAGAAACTTCTGTGTAAGTGTAAAGGAACAGGGAGAAGATATTATTTTCCTTAGAAAGATTATAGCTGGTGGCACAGACCGTAGTTATGGTGTTCATGTTGCTAAATTAGCCGGAGTTCCTAGAAATGTTGTAGATAGAGCAAATGAAATTCTTGAAAATCTTAATAGTGGTAATGTAGGCATATCAGAGGATATGGATTTTAAATACAATGAAAAGCCTATTGACCCTATGGTTACATTTATTAATGATTTTAAAGAAGAAATGGATACTCTTGATGTAAACAATATGACACCTTTTGAGGCTATTAGAAAACTTTATGATATTAAGGAAAAGCTTAAAAATTTAAAGTGAGGTAATTAATGAACAAAATTCATCTTTGGATAATGGACTTATAAATAAAATTGCTGCTGGCGAAGTAGTAGAGCGTCCTGCGTCTGTTGTAAAAGAATTAATGGAAAATTCAATAGATGCTGGTGCAACCTCTATTACAGTTGAAATTGCAGAAGGTGGCACAAGTGTTATTAAAATTACTGACAACGGTAAGGGTATACCAAAAGATGAAATAAGAACGGCATTTATGCGTCACGCTACAAGTAAAATAGATTCCTTTGAGGACTTGGAGAATGTTTTGACCCTTGGTTTTAGAGGAGAGGCTCTTTCTTCTATTGCATCTGTTGCACAGGTGGAAATGCTCACTAGAACAGAAAATGACTCAATGGGTACAAGAATTGTTATAAATGGCGGTGTTGTGGATAGAGAAGAAGAATGTGCTGCCAATGTTGGTACAGTTTTCTATGTTAAAAATATATTCTTTAATACTCCGGCAAGAAGAAAATTCTTGAAAAACCAGCGACAGAGGGTAGTTATATTTCTGAATAGTAAATAGAATAGCTTTGGGACATCCTAATATTGCTATTAAATATGTCAACAATGGAAATATTGTTTTGCAGACTAATGGCGATGGGAATGTGAAAAATTCACTTTTTCTATATTTATGGCAAGGATATAGCATCTAAAATGCTAAGTTTAGAAAGTGAAAAAGATGGCTATATATTAAAAGGTCTTGTTGGCAAACCTGAATTATCCAGAGGTAATAGGAATTATGAAAACTTCTTTATTAATGGCAGATTTATAAAATCTACATTAGTGCAAAATGCTGTTGAGGATGCCTACAAAAATAAAATAATGATAGGCAAGTTTCCAATTTTTGCTTTGGACTTAATTGTTCCGTCAAATACTGTTGATGTAAATGTTCATCCAACAAAGTTAGAAGTAAGATTTTCCGATGAAAACTTTATTTATGACTTGATTTATGGTGCAGTTTTAAAGGTTTTAAAAGCAGAAGAACTTATACCAGAGGTAACTTGGGACAGGCCAGTAAAAGAAAAGAAAGTTCCTGTTGTTCAGTTAGGACTAAGTGATGTAAAAACTGAAACAGATAAAAATAAGGCTGTTGAAGTTGAAAAAACTCCTTTAGAAGTAATAGAAAAAAGTGCGGACTTTGTTTATAATGATAAGGGTATAACTGTTGATAATGTACCTAATCCTAGAGAAAATGATATTTCATTAGCAGAAACGCCAGTAAGTTCTGGTGGAAATAATATTGCTAAAGCTATGGAAATACTATATGGCAAAGAGGTAGCAAACCCTGAAAAATATGGCATTTCAGCAAGAAATGAAAAAGAAAAGTATACCGAAATAGATATTACAAAATATAAAACAGAACCAGAAATTAAGCATAGAAAAGCATTTTTCTCTAATTATAAAATCGTAGGACAGCTTTTTAGTACCTATTGGATAGTTGAACAAGGGGAAGATATGTATCTTATAGACCAACACGCAGCCCACGAGAGAGTTCTTTTTGAAAAGTTTACAAAAGACTTAAAAGAAAAGAAAACAGTAAGTCAGCTGTTGTTACAGCCCGTTGTTGTGGCTCTTACAGATAGAGAAAAAGTAATTGTTGAGGAAAACAGAGAACTCCTTGAAAGTTTTGGTTTTGAATTTGAACAGTTTGGAGAGAAAGCTTATGCAATAAGAAGTGTTCCATGGGTATTTAATGAGGATACAAGAGCAAGTTTCTTTACTGATATTGTTGATGCTTTAGGTGAAAAACATATTTCTAATATTTATGATACTAAGGCTGATGAAATTGCTATGATGAGTTGTAAGGCTGCTGTAAAGGGAAATGATAAATTAAGTTATAGTGAGGCACAGGCACTTATTCAGGAATTGCTTAAACTGGAAGACCCTTTTACTTGCCCACATGGTAGACCTACAATTATAAAAATGAGCAAGTATGAATTGGAAAAGAAATTTAAGAGAATACAGGACTAGGGGATTTTATGGATATATTGATTTATTATGGCTTGAGAGCTATAGCCGGTGTAATTGTTTTCACACTTTTTGAATATTGCAAGGTTGTTGTAACAACATTACAGGGAGATAATACTCCAAAGCAAAAGGGTAAAATGCTACCTAATCCATTAAATTTGTAGAGCCAATAGGTTTTCTTATTTATGTTTTTACAGGTTATGGTTGGTCAAATCCGGCAGAAACTTCTCCTTTTATGTATAAAAACAGAAAAGTAGGCAATTTACTTACTTATGGTTCTCCTATTGTTCTGTGCATTGTTTTAGGAAAAATACTTGCATTGATTTCTGGAACTGTGCCAAATGCAGTAGTTGTAGCCTTTTTGGTAAGTTTAGCAAAGGCCTTTGTTTCAATAGGTGTATTTAACATTATACCTGTTTATCCTATGGCAGGCAGTTGGATATTGAGAAATTATATTTCTCCTAATTCAGCTATGAAATATTCTCAGTATGAAAGAATTATATTAATGGTTCTCTCTTTTGCTTTAATAGCAAATTATCTTGTAACACCTCTTAATGCTATTGTGTCAGCTATTTTAGGCTTATAAGAGGAGAGCTTATGGATATAAATATAAAACTTGAGAGTTTTGAAGGACCTATGGACCTTCTTTATTCTCTTATAATAAAAATAAAATAGATATTTATGATATTCCTATTGTTGAGCTTACAGACCAGTATTTAGAATATGTAGACTATATGCAAAGAGAAAATATGGATTCTATTAGTGAGTTCATATTAATGGCTGCTACACTTATAGAAATAAGTCAAAAATGCTGTTGCCTAAGGAAGTTGATGAAAACAACAAAGAAATTGACCCTAGAGAAGAATTGGTAAATAGACTTGTAGAATATAAAAAGTTTAAAACTCTTGCAAAGGATTTTGCCTCAAAACAGAAATTAGCCGCTTATAACTACTTTAAAGGTGGAGATAAAGCAATAATTTCAAAAGTTAGAAAAGATGTTCCTAGAGAAATATCAGATATTTTAAATGGTGTTGATATGGAAATGCTTTTTAATGCTTTTGAGGAAGTTTTAAAAAGACAGGAAGTAAAAGTCGACAAGGTGAGGAGTAAATTTAACTCTGTTCAAAGGGAAGAATTTACAATAGAAAGTAAAATAAAGTATATTAATAATTTGCTTGAGTTGAATAAGACTGTTAGTTTCTTCAATATATTTGATTACAAGGCTAGTAAAGGAGAAATTGTTGCAACATTTCTTGCTATACTTGAGCTTATAAGAAGTAATGGACTTAAAATTAAGCAAACAAAGCAATTTGGCGATATAATTATGTATTATGAGGAGGTGTAGGAAGTGTCTATAGAGGAGCTTGAACATATTATTGAAGCTATACTTTTTGCAAATGGCGATGTTATAAGTATAAAAAGTATTGCCAATGCTACTGAAAATGATGAAAAGACAATAAAGACAGTAATAAATAATTTGTCTGATAAATATAGAGATGAAAAGCGTGGCATAAGTATTATACAAGTTGGAGATGGATATCAAATGTGTACTAATGAAGAATATTATGAGTACATAAGAAAGCTGTATAATGCACCAGCAAGAAAGCACTTATCTAATACACTTCTTGAAACCCTTGCTATTATTGCTTATAAACAGCCAGTTACAAAGGCACAAATTGAGGAAATAAGAGGTGTAAATGCAGACCACGCAGTAAATAAATTAATAGAATATAATTTAGTTACTGAAAAAGGTAGACTTGATGTTCCGGGTAAGCCTATACTTTTAGGCACTACAGAAGAATTTTTAAGATACTTTGGTTTCAAGGATATTGATTCATTACCAGTTACTTTCTTTGATGATGACCAGTTAAGACTTGAGGCTGAAGAAGAAGTAAGTAAAATAACAGATGCTAAATAATTTTTATTGCATAAAATAAAGTCGGGAGAGTGGTTTTATGAAACGATTTTCGGCTTTATTTTTGTTTTATTTTGCTGATTAATATAGTAGTTTTGGCAGAAGAACCAAAGGTAAATGCTATTTCAGCTGTTGTAGTAGACGGCGATACGGGGCGAATACTGTGGGGCAAAAATGAAAATAAGCCTATGGCGATGGCAAGTACAACTAAAATTATGACAGCTTTAGTTGCATTGGAAAATAGTGATGTAACAAAGGAAACTACTGTTTCAAAAAATGCTACTTTGGCATCTCCGGTAAAAATGCACCTTTCTGTTGGAGAAAAAATGACTATAGAACAGCTTTTATATGCTATGATGTTACAGTCTTATAATGATTCGGCAGTAGCAGTTGCTGAGGCTGTTGGTGGTAGTGTAGAAAAGTTTTGTGCAATGATGAATGAAAAAGCTAAGGAAATAGGTTGTAATGATACAGTATTTGAAACACCAAATGGTTTAGATAAAGGCAATCATCATTCAACAGCAGAGGATATGTCAAAAATAGGTGTGTATGCCCTGAAAAATCAAAAACTTATGGAAATAATGAATACAAGGAATTATACCTTTAAAAGTAGTAAAACTATATATTCTTTTGTAAATAAAGATAGGCTACTTAGTGAGTACGAAGGTGCTATAGGTATGAAAACTGGTTTTACGGGAAAGGCTGGTCATTGTTTTGTAGGTGCAGCTAATAGGGAAATATAACATTAGTGTCCGTTGTATTAGCAAGTGGTTGGGGAACAGTAGGAAAAAGCAGAAATGGATAGATACAAAGGCTTTGCTAAATTATGGCTTTAATAATTATAAAAAAATATAGTATAATAGACGGTAGTGAAAAAATGAATGTTCCTATAGATAAAGCTGAAAAAGAAATTGTAGAGCTAAAATATGATGATAGTGTAGATTTGCTCCTTTCTGAAAATGAAAAAGCTAACTTAAAAATAGAAAATGAATTGCCCCAAAATGTAACAGCTCCTATAAATTATGGAGATAGTGTGGGCGTTGGCAAAATTTATACAGGAAATACTTTGCTTAAAACAGTAAAAATTATTTCAGCAGAAAATATAGAAAAAATTGGTGTGGAATACAATATAAAGAAATTAATAAATCAATGGTTAAAACTTGTAGGCTAGGAGAAAAATAATGTTAGTTAGATTACAAAAATATTTAGCACAGGCACAGGTTGCCTCAAGAAGAAAAGCAGAAGAAATTATACTTCAAGGCAGAGTTGAAGTAAACGGCGAAGTTGTTGATACCTTAGGGACTAAAGTTGACGATGAAACGATGTTGTAAAAGTTGATGGAAAAGTTGTTTCAGAAAATAAACAGCACATTTACATAATGCTTAATAAACCAGAGGGTTGCGTAACAACAGCTAAAGACCAGTTTGAACGCAAAACAGTTATGGACTATGTTGATATTGATGAGAGAGTTTATCCTGTTGGTAGATTAGACTATGATACCTCAGGTCTGTTACTTTTGACAAATGATGGAGATATGACATATAAACTTACTCACCCAAAGCATAATGTAGATAAAACATATATAGCAACAGTAGAAAATATGCCAACAGAGGCAGACTTAAACAGATTTAGGTCAGGACTTATAATTGACGGATATAAAACTGCAAAGGCTAAAATTGCTGTTGTAAAGAATACAGGAAAATATATAAGTTTGAAAATTTCTATACACGAAGGTCACAATAGACAGGTTAGAAAAATGTGTGATGCTATTGGCTGTCCAGTCAAGTTCTTAAAGAGAATAGCTGTAGGTGATTTGAAAATAGGTAGTCTTGAAAAGGGAAAATACAGATTGCTTACAGAAGACGAAATTTCATATTTACAAAAACTATAATTAATTTGGAGATAGATTTGTGCTTAGCTGATACAATTTTCTATCTTCTTTTTATGTATTTATAATTGCCTTTTTGGAAAACATATTACAAAGAGGTGATATAATGAAGTTTTTAAGGGGTATAGCTTTATTTTTTTGTGCTTTTTTTGCTATAGTATTGGGATTTAAAATATTTTCTGTCCCAGCAAAAATAAATATGACGGAGGGATATTCCCAGTCTATGTCAATATCCTTTCCGTTTTCCATATCAACAGATAAGATTTCTCAACCAGTAGTAAGTATTAATAATTCAGCTAGTAATGTTGAAATACAGCCTGTAAAATCTGGAAATACACTTTTAAAATTGAATTTATTTGGTTTGCCTGTAAAAAATGTAAAAGTAAAGGTTCATCCCCAAAAGAGCCTTTGTGTAGTAGGTAAATCTGTTGGTATATGTATTGATACAAAGGGAGTTCTTGTGTTGGGAACAGGTTCTGTAAAAAATAAAATAATGAAAGTATAGAACCATCAAAAATAAGCTGTACCCAGGAGATGTTATTGTATCAGCTAATGGAATAGAAATAAAATCAAAAGAAAAATTTAATGAATGTAGTAAAGTCCTCTGATATCTGGCAGTTGATGTTTTGAGGAATGAAAAGCATATTATAGAAAATATTGTGCCGATAAAGGCGAAAGAGGATAATGCAAATAAAATAGGTGTTTGGGTCAGAGATAGCACACAAGGTGTGGGAACATTAACATATTTTGATAAAGATACTAAAAATTATGGAGCTTTAGGTCATCCTATAGTTGATGTAGATACTGGACAAATGATGTCTATTTCCTCCGGAGAATTACTAAAAACAAGTGTAATTGCTATAGATAAGGGGGAGAAAGATGCCCCTGGTGCAATAATAGGAGATACAGACTATAGCAGTAATTTAGGAACTATAGTAAAAAACAATAGTTGTGGAATATATGGCAAGATAAATAATGCCAAGCATTTTACAAGTATTACAATGCCTGTAGGCTATAGAGGAGAAGTAAAAAAAGGCGAGGCTAGTATACTGGCAAATATTGACGGTAAAGAAACAAAAGCCTATAAAATTAATATAGACTATATAAATAAATATTCTTCTGGTAATTCAAAAGGCTTGGTAATATCTGTTACAGACCCACAACTTTTAAACAAGACAGGTGGAATTGTACAAGGTATGAGTGGTTGCCCAATAATACAGAATGGAAAAATAATAGGGGCTGTCACTCATGTTTTTGTAAAAGATAGTAAAAGAGGATATGGTATTTTTATTGAGAATATTGTTGGAACAAAGTGAAAATATAAGTTAGTTTTTTTGTAAAAAGTCTGTTGAGAATTACCTCCCAATATAGTATAATACAAGTAATTGTTGGGAGGATTTACTGTGAGCAAAATCAGTTTTAGAATTAATACAACTTATACTTCTATAGAGAATATTTTATTGATGAATATATGCCAAAAGCACCTGCACCTTTGTATTCATTGGTCTATATTTATGGACTTAGATGTGCCTGTGCCGGTATTCAAGTAGATAACAAAGAAATTGCAGAAAAGTTCAGCGTTATTGAAAGTGATGTAGTTAATGCTTGGGTGTATTGGAAAGACCGAGCTTGGTTTTGCTTTTAGGTAATAAGGAAAAACCTGTAGTTGAATTTCTTCCAGTTAAGTCCTTGGGTGATAATATAAAAGAAACTGTCCCTCGAAATAAGATAAAGCAATTAGCAACCAAGCCAACTTATAAACCAACAGATGTAGCAGATTTAATGGCAAATAATAAAGAAATTGAACAGCTTGTTAAAATGGCAGAGGCTACAATTGGTAAAATTTGACACAAAATGATACTCAGGCCATAGTTAGCTTTTATGATTGGATGGGATTGCCGGCTGATGTAATTACAATGTTGCTTTCTTATTACAAAGATAAGCCTATGGGCTATATTGAAAAGGTAGCAATAGATTGGTCAGAAAAGGAAATTGATACCATTGAAAAAGTCGATAAATATATGTCAAGACATAAAGATTATAGTAAATTATGGGTTACTATGGCGTAGACAGAAAGCTACAGAAAAAGAAGAAAAACTTATTAGAATATGGCTTGATGAATATAAAACTCCTTTGAATTAATAAAAGAGGCTTGTCAAAGAACAATAGAAAAAACAAATGGTCCAGCTGTAGGATATACAAATGGAATACTAAAAATTGGTATGAGAACGGTATTAATTCAATAGAAGCTGTTGAACAAATGGATAAACAGTTTAATAGCAAGATTGAAAATAATGAAAATAATAAGAGTGTAAAAATAGTAAAACCATATGCTGAGAAAGGCGTTATGAATAATTCGTTTAATAATTTTACACAAAAGATTTATACAAATGAGGAACTTCTTGCAAGAGCAGCAGAAAAGAATAAACAGAGGAGAGATAAACTTGGAGAGAAGTGAAATTTACGCACAAATAAAGCGTGAAATGGAAAAATACAGAGATTATGCAATAAACAAAGCTGATGAAGAAATAAAAATTATATATAAAAAATATCCTAGACTTAAAGAGATTGATAAAGAACTAAAAAATGCTGGGGCTCATATGCTTAAAGAAACTCTTAGAAGACGAGGAGAAGATAGGGATAAGCTTGTAAAAGAGTTTAAGGAACATTATGCTAATCTTGAAAGTGAAAAAAAAGCTATTTTGGATAGTGCCGGTATATCTCCAAATATGCTTAAACCTAAGTTTCGTTGTAGACTTTGTGAAGATACAGGCATTTACAAGGATAAAGAGTGTAAGTGTATGAAAAAAGACGTATAGAAAAAATGTACACTCTTTCTAATATACACGAAAATATGAAAGAACAGAATTTTGAAAAAATTTGATAGTAGCATATTTTCAAAAGAACCTATTTTAAATGGGATTTCTCAGTACGATAGAATATTAGAAATAAGCGATACTTGTCGTGAAGGTGTTGTTGCTATGAAAAAATACCCCTTTTATGCTATTTTTATGGGAGGTGCAGGTCTTGGAAAAACATTTCTCTGTTCTTGTGTATCCAAATTAGCAATTGAATTAGGGTATAGTGTTGTATATGTGACAGCTTATGATATAGCAGACGTATTGGTAAAAATTAGATTTAATAGAGCAACTGGTGAAAATTATGAAACACTTGATTTGATAAAAAATTGCGATTTATTAATTATTGATGATTTAGGGGCAGAAGGTACAAATGGAGCTACAAATACAGAAATATTTACGGTGATAAATAATAGAATTTTAAACAAAAAATCTCTTATAATATCTACAAATTTAACACTTGAAGATATAAATTGTGTTTATGGTGAAAGACTTGTTTCACGATTTGTAGGGGAATTCGAAACTTGTCAGTTTATAGGAAAAGATTTACGTTTATATTAATTTATTATTTAAAATAGGCAAATTTTTCCGTTTATTTTAATTAAAAATTTGTTGATTTTAACATTTGGTATTGTATTTTCAACCTGAATAGTGTATAATATGATTAATATTAGAAAAGGTTGCGTTTAGTCAGCCATACAGTATACAGGACGGAGGAATACCCATGACAGAAGCTGTTAGCTGTGGAGGGGTAGTCATCCATGACGGTAAGGTCTTGTTGCTTTATAAAAATCAAAATGGTAGGTATATGGGTTGGGTATTGCCTAAGGGTACTGTCGAACCAGGGGGAAACTTATCAACAAACTGCCTTGAGAGAGGTTAAGGAGGAAACAAATTCTGATGCTGAAATAGTTAAATACATCGGAAAGACACAATATACATTCAGAGGTAATGAGGATATAGTCAGTAAAACTGTTCATTGGTATCTTATGGTTACTGATTCATTTGACTGTAAGCCTCAGGCTGAAGAATTTTTGTTGATGCCGGTTTTTATAAACAACATGAGGCCAGTTATCTGCTCAAGTTCCACGATGAAAAGCAGATGATGCGTAGAGCCTTTATGGAGTATAATCAACTGCAAACCCGGAAACAGTATATTTGAAAGTCATAAAAAGGAGGAATTAGTATGAAGACAGAATTAATCTTAGATGAAATGAAAAAAGCAATCAAAAGATTGGAAAAGGATAATAAGTTAAAAACTATTATTTGCATAGGTGCAGGCCTTGCAGTAGTAATTGTCGGTATTGTTTTCCTTGTTGTTAAAATGAAAGATAAAAATCAGAACCAGTTGCCTTGTGATTATGACGATGGTTGGGATGCTTGGGATGAAGATGACTATGCAGATTATGAAGACTATGATGATGACGATTATAGCTATGATGATGCAGATGTTGATTACGATGACGAGTATTCTGAAGATGAATAATTTATAATTTAGAGTGTGGTTGAAAAGCCACACTTTTTATTACTAAGGAGATGATTTATAGTTATGAAGTTAAAAAGAATTATTACAGGTGTTTTAGCCAGCGTTATGTGTGTTGGTGCATTTAATGTTACTTCAGCTTTTGCTAGTGATGAAACAAATATTTTTATTGTAGGGGATTCTACATCTTGTATTTATGGTTATGACGATAACTATGCTTTGCCACGAGCTGGTTGGGGTATGTATTTAGGAGATTTTCTTAGAAGTAAATATCATGTTGAAGACCTTGCTATGTCAGGTAGAAGTTCAAAAAAGTTTTGCTACAGAGGATAACTATAAGAAACTTTTTATCTGAAATGAATGAGGGGGATTATGTCCTTATTCAGTTTGGCCATAATGATGCAAAGAATAAGACAGAGGCAGATATACAAAACAGATATACTGATGCTGATGGTGATGTTAAGACAGAGGGAAGTTTTAAAAATTCCTTATACAAAAAATTATATTGAGCCAGCTGAAGAAAAGGGTGCAAAGCCAGTTCTCCTTACTCCTATTGTTCGCCATGAATTTGACGAAAATGGAAAAGTAATAGATGCACATGGTCATTATGATGATGCTATAAGAGAACTTGCAAAAGAAACAAATGTACTTGCATTGATGTAAATCAAATGACTACAGATTTATATAATAAGTCAGGTAGTGAAGAAACAAGAATTCTCCATGCTTTGTTCAAGAGTACAGAAAAGGGCGATAATGGTTTTGATTACACACACCTTAATCACTTGGAGGAATGACTGTAGCGAAAATGGTTGCTCAGGCTCTTCCTAGTGTTGATGGACTTGCAAATTGTGTTAATACAAATGCTATAAATGATGATAAATATAAGTTTATGACTAGAGATGAGTTTGTAGGGGAAATTGTACGCCTTACAGATAAAACAGAAAGTGGTTCTGCTGTATTTGCTGATGTAACTCCAGATAATAAATATTATGATGAAATTTACACAGCAAAGAAACTTGGACTTGTCCAAGGCGATGATAAGGGACTTTTCAATCCTAACGATTATATAACAGTTCAGGATGCCTTTGTTATTATTGATAGAATGTATAAAGAAGAAATGTTCCACTTAAAACTGATGAAGCTGTGTTTAGCCAGTTTAAATATGCAAGTGAAACAAGCGACTATGCAAAAGATGCAGTGGCAAATGTGCTTACTAAACTTAATAAGAGTGCAGCTTCAAATATTCTTCCAAAAATGAAAGCAGAAAAATCAGCTTGCTATGTTCTTTTTGATAAAATCTATAATGATTTTTATGTATCAGATGTAAGAAATGAAGCTCAGTCTGCTGACGAAATTGAAGTAGTTGAATAATTTTATTAAAAAAGAGATTGTGTTTTAAATGGCACAATCTCTTTTTAGTGAACCGAAAGATAAATCGGACACACGAAGTGTGGCTTTCAACGAAGTTGAAAGTTCTGACCAGTGAATCGGAAAGATAAATCCGATGGCTTGAAAACATATTTTTTCTAAATAGTGATTTTTATACAAATATATGATATACTATTTTATAAGTTAAAATCTTGGAGGTTACATATATGAAGATAGTTGCAGATAGTGGTTGTGATTTCACAACGGAAATGAAAAATAATTCTAATATTGTGCAAGTTCCTTTGACTTTACAAATCAATGATGAAATTTTCTCTGATACTTTAGATTTAGATATTGTTAATTTTAGAAATAAATTGAGAGAAAATAAGAAAAATAGAAAAACTGCTGCTCCATCTCCACAACTTTATGTTGATGCTTATGGAGGAGATGAAGATGTATTTGTTGTTACTCTTTCTAGCCATTTAAGTGGTTCATATAATAGTGCTGTTACAGCACAGGACTTGTATTTTGATGATTATGGCAAAAAGAATATTTTTGTTGTAGATAGCAAAAGTGCATCTGTTGGAGAAACTTTAATAGTTAACAAACTTTTAGAATTAAAGGAAAAAGGTCTTTCTTTTGATGAAATAAAAGAAGAAATTTGCAAGTTCAGAGATAACTTAAATACATATTTTATATTGGAAAATTATGATTCTCTTGTAAATACAGGTAGATTAAATCCCTATGTAGCTAAATTGGCAGCATTATTGGGTATAGTTCCATTTGTGGTGCTGACGATGGTCATGCTGTGCTTACAGCTAAGGCAAAGGGGATGAAAAAGGCATATTTAAAG
>ENA-OQHP01000324-OQHP01000324.1-human-gut-metagenome-genome-assembly--contig:-NODE-324-length-15706-cov-3.468965_pt1 | contig 15706 bp, 24 predicted proteins | sample MGYA00242563_ERZ504717 | MGnify/ENA primary metagenome ERZ504717 (study PRJEB26092, sample SAMD00036212) | human gut metagenome | host: Homo sapiens | study: EMG produced TPA metagenomics assembly of... | reverse complement strand
CTACAGCAGTTTTATATCATCACCTAAAGCCACTACACCTAATACACGTCCACCATTTGTGACAATTTTTCCATCTTTTTTAGCTGTACCAGCATGGAAACTAATACATTTTCATTTTCTGCCTTATCTAAACCTAGAATTTCATTGCCTTTTTCATATTTAGCAGGATATCCACCAGCACTCATAACTACACAAACAGCAGCTTTTTTGCTCCATTTTATATCACAATTTGCAAGTGTACCATTTGCACAAGCTAACATGATTTCAGCTAAATCACTTTCTAACAATGGCAATACAACTTGCGTTTCTGGATCGCCAAAACGAGCATTAAATTCCACAACTTTTGGACCTTCTGCTGTTATCATTAAACCAGCATACAAACAACCTTTGTATTCATAACCTTCTTGTTTCATAGCTTTTATAGTTGGCTCTAAAATTTTTGTTTGTACCTGCTTCATTAAATCTTCTGTGATTACTGGAGCTGGTGCATATGTTCCCATACCGCCTGTATTCGGCCCCTTATCGCCGTCATACGCTCTTTTATGGTCTTGAGATGGTATCATAGGGATAATAGTTTCACCATCAGTGAAAGCTAATACAGAAGCTTCTTCGCCAGCCATAAATTCTTCGATAACTACGCTATTACCAGCACTACCAAAAGTTTTATCGCACATAATTTCATCAATTGCTTCTAAAGCTTGCTCTTTTGTTTCTGCAACAATAACACCTTTACCAGCAGCAAGCCCATCTGCTTTAATTACTATTGGTGCGCCTTCTTTTTCTATATAATTTTTAGCTTCCACTGCATCTGTAAAAACTTCATATTTTGCAGTAGGAATGCCATATTTTTTCATAATATTTTTAGAAAAAGATTTAGAACCTTCTAATTGAGCAGCAGCTTTTTGTGGTCCAAAAGAAGCAATTCCCACTTTAGCCATATCATCAACAATTCCATTTGTCAATGGAACTTCTGGCCCTATCACCACTAAATCGACTTTTTTCTCTTGAGCCACTTTTACTAAAAATTCATTATCCTCTACTGAACCTGGTATACATTGTGCTATTTTTTCCATGCCTGGATTTCCTGGCACAGTATAAATTTTATCCACAAGTTTACTTTGAGCTAATTTCCATGTAAGTGTATGTTCACGTCCACCACTACCAATAACTAAAATATCCAAAATATAACCCCCTTATTTAAACTTATTAAAAGAAAACGCACTTAAATAGTGCCAATTATTAGCATATCAATAAGTGCGCTAAAATATATTATTTGCTTAACTGAGCTGTAAGATATTCTTGAATGCAATCATCATAATGAGATGTATGACAGAAAGCTTCTTGAGCTAATTGCATACGGAATTTTCCTGTAGTGCAACCATCTTTAGCTATCATTTCAGCAACTTCATCATAATGTTTAGGATTTACTACAACTGTAACAAATTTGAAATTTTTTGCAGCAGCACGAATCATTGCAGGACCACCGATATCGATATTTTCTACTGCTTCAGCAAGAGTTACATTTGGTTTTTCTATAGTTTCACGGAATGGATATAAATTTACAACAACTAAATCAATAGGTTGAATATTAAATTTTTGCATTTGTGCTACATGACTTTGATTATCACGAACAGCTAAAATACCACCATGAATATATGGATTTAAAGTTTTTACACGACCATCCATAATTTCAGGGAATTTAGTTACATCACTAACATAGGTAACAGGTATACCAGCATCGTCAATTGCTTTCATTGTTCCACCAGTAGAATGATTTCTACACCAGCTTCATGAAGTTTACGTGCAAATTCTACAATACCAGTTTTGTCAGAAACACTTAATAACGCTCTTTTAATAGGCATAATAAAAGCCTCCTCTTAATGTGATTATATAAAATCAATCATCAATCGTCACATGACGACCATTGACATGTATTTTTCCTGCTAAATACAATTCAATAACTTTTGGATATATTATATGTTCTTGTTCAAGCACTCTAGCAGATAAAGTTTCTTCTGTATCATCATCTAAAACAGGTACTGCTTTTTGCATGATGATAGGGCCACTGTCCATACCTTCATCTACAAAATGCACAGTGCAACCAGATACTTTCACACCATATGCTAAAACATCACGATGAGCATGAGCTCCACCAAAAGAAGGTAATAATGATGGGTGTATATTTAAAATACAATTTTTAAATTCATTGACAAAATAAGGGCTTAAAATACGCATAAATCCAGCTAAAACAACTAGACCTACATTGTATTTTTTTAATTGTTCTACAAGTTTTTGTTCAAATTCTTCTTTTGTAGAACATTTTTTCGATCAACGCAAACAGTAGGAATACCTGCTTTTCTAGCGCGTTCTAATGCCATTGCTTCTGGTTTATCAGTGAGTACAACACCTATTTTTGTTTTAATCTGACCATTTTCAATCGCATCAATGATAGATTGTAAATCACTACCACGACCAGAAGCCAATACACCTAAAATTATTTGGTTATTCATTGAAAACTCCGCCTTTTACTTCTACAGTTTGGTTGCCATCAACAACTTTACCAATAATATAGGATTTTTCGCCTTTTGCTTTGAGGTCTTCTTGAATTTTAGCTGCTTCTTCTTCAGATACAAGTAAAATCATACCGATACCCATATTGAATACACGGTACATTTCATGCCAATCTACATTACCCCAAGCTTGTAAGAGTTTGAAGATTGCTGGCATTTCCCATGTGCTAGCATCTACTTCAACGCCAGTACCTTCTGGTAAAATGCGGGAAATATTTTCATAGAAACCGCCACCAGTTACATGTACCATACCATGAATATCATATTTTTCAATTAATGGTAAGCAAACAGATGGATAAAGACGTGTAGGTGTTAAAAGTTCTTCGCCTAATGTTTTGCCATTTAATTCTGGGAATTTTTCTTCACCTTTAAAACCTTTTACATCAAAGCAGATTTTACGAACTAAAGAATAACCATTAGAATGTACACCACTAGAAGGAATACCTAACAAAACATCGCCAGATTTGATTTTTTTACCAGTAATGATATTAGCTTTATCCACTACACCAACAGCAAAACCAGCAATATCATATTCGCCATCAGCATAGAAACCAGCCATTTCAGCAGTTTCACCACCAATTAAAGCACAACCAGATTCTTTACAAGCGCCAGCTACGCCTTTTACTACAGTAGCTACTTTTCTGGGTCTAATTTTCCTACAGCAAGATAATCTAAGAAATAAAGTGGTTCTGCACCTTGCACTAAGATATCATTTACGCACATAGCTACAGCATCTTGACCAATAGTATCATGTTTATCAAGCATAAATGCAAGACGTAATTTTGTACCAACACCATCAGTACCAGATACTAATACAGGTTCTTTATATTTTCCACTATTTAAAGCAAAAAGACCACCAAACCGCCTAAATCACCTAAAACTTCTGGACGATATGTTGCTTTTACGCTATCTTTTATAAGTTTTACAGAATAATTTCCAGCATCAATATCAACACCAGAATCACGATACGTAAGATTTGTCTGTTTATTATCAGTCATGTTAACCTCCAAAAAGTGCAAATTATTTTGCTCTTTGTTCAAATACGTATTTATCAGCACCAGTTACTGTTTCTTTTGACATTTCAATTGGATAAGCATTATTAAAGCAAGCATAACACATATCTTCAGGATTAGCTGTTGTCATAGAAGCTTTAAGGCCTTCCAAAGAAAGGAAATGTAAAGAATCTGCACCTATAAATTGACGAATTTCTTCAACTGATTTAGTTGCAGCGATTAATTCTTTACGTACAGAAGTATCAATACCATAGTAGCAAGGATATCCAATTGGTGGAGAACTAATGCACATATGAACTTCTTTTGCACCTGCTTTGCGAAGCATTTTTACGATTTTACCACTAGTAGTACCACGAACAATAGAATCATCTACCATAATAACAGATTTACCACGAACAGCTTCAGCTATAGCATTTAATTTTAAGCGAACAGCTGTATCACGTTTTTTCTGTGTTGGCTGAATAAATGTACGTCCAATATAACGATTTTTGATTAAGCCTTCGCAAAATGGAATGCCTGATTCATAAGCAAAACCTGTAGCAGCTGTATTACCAGAGTCTGGTACAGATATAACAATATCACCTTTGAATTTACTTTCACGAGCAAGCATGCGACCCATCATAAAACGAACAGCATGAACACTTTGTCCATCAATTACACTATCTGGACGAGCAAAATATATATATTCGAAAACACATGCAGCTTTTTTCTGTGGAGTTGTGTATTTATAGGATTTTAAACCATCATCACCCATGACAACCATTTCGCCTGGTTCAACATCTCTAATAAATTCTGCACCTACAACATCAAGACCACAAGATTCAGAAGAAATTATCCAAGAACCTTCTTCTGTTTTACCGATGCAAAGAGGTCTAAATCCTTGTGGATCACGTACAGCTATTAATTTATTTTCAGTCATAATAGCCAAGCAAAAAGCACCTTTACTTGTTGTACACTCTCAATGATTTTTTCCTCAATACTTGATTTACGAGAACGTGCGATAAGATTAACGATTACTTCTGTATCTATAGAAGTTTGAAAAATTGTACCTTGTTCTTCTAGGTAACGACGAAGTTCAGCTGCATTTGTTAAATTACCATTATGGGCTAAACTAATTTTCCGCCGGAATAATTAGCAATTAAAGGTTGTGTATTTGATAATAAGCTAGAGCCAGTTGTTGAATAACGTACATGACCAATAGCAATATATTGATTTTCCATATGAGGTAATTGATGACGAAATACTTCATTTACCAGCCCCATATCACGAGTAACGTCCATCCAAGCGCCATCAGTAACAGCTATACCAGCACTTTCTTGACCACGATGTTGAAGTGCATACAACCCAAGATATGTTAACATAGAAACATCTTCAGTACGAGAAAATACACCAAAGACGCCACATTCTTCTTTCCACTTATTTGACGTAATGTCAACCATTAGTTACATTCTCCTATACATATATTTTAATCATAAACCTACTCAATACATACAATATAAATGAAGAATACTAAGCATAAATATTTTATAATTTATGCTTAGTATTTTATTTAATTATAAAGTTTCGCCTGTTAAACGATGAAGAACTTCTTTATAAGCATCTTCAACATTACCTAAATCACGACGGAATCTATCTTTATCAAGTTTTTCATGTGTCTGACTATCCCAGAAACGGCAGTTATCTGGAGATAATTCGTCGCCTAAAAGAATTTCACCATGATATTTACCAAATTCTAATTTAAAGTCAATGAGGTCAATATTTTTTGTAGCAAGATATTTTGTCATAACATCATTGATTTTAAGAGACATCGCTTCAATCTGATCAAGTTCTTCATCTGTTGCCCACCCCATAGCTGTGATATGATAACGGTTAACCATAGGGTCACCTAAATCATCACATTTATAGCAATATTCAATTACAGGTTTAGACATTTTTACGCCTTCTTCAAGACCAAGACGTTTTGCTAAGCTACCAGCAGCTACATTACGGATAATAACTTCAAGAGGAACGATATCTAATTTTTTTACAAGGATTTCACGGTCATTAAGAACTTTAATGAGGTGATGTTTAATGCCTTCTTTTTCTAATAAACCAAAGAAGAAATTAGTAATTTTATTATTTAAAATGCCTTTGTCTGCAATAGTACCTTTTTTTGCACCATTACCAGCAGTTGCATCATCTTTGTAATAAACTAATAATTCATCAGGATTTTCTGTTGAAAAGATTTTTTTTGCTTTGCCTTCATATAATAATTTGTTTTCCATTATTAATTGACCTCCCAAGTCATTAACTAAAATCTAAATAAAAATGAGTTATACGATTTTATATTAATTTTAGATGAATTTTTTCGTTAATTATGCTTGAAGTTGTTGTGCAACTTTTGCAGCTTTAGCTTCAACTTCTTCAACCATTTTTTCACGATATTCTTTAAGTTGTTTTCTTAAAATCATATCGCTTATAGCAAAGATTTCTATAGCAAAAATAGCAGCATTTTTAGCACCATTAATTGCCATAGTTGCAACTGGAATTCCAGATGGCATTTGTACAGTACTTAATAAAGCATCCATACCATTTAATGGAGTTGCATTAATTGGTACTCCAATAACAGGTAAAGTAGTATAAGATGCGATAACTCCACCTAAATGTGCAGCAGCACCAGCGGCAGAGATGAATGCGCCAACACCTCTTTCTTCCGCAGAAGAAACTAGGTCACGGACTTTGCCAGGGGTACGGTGTGCAGAAGCTACGATTACTTCTGTTTCTACATTAAACTGATGTAATAAATCAACAGCCGGTTTTAAAATGGGAAAATCAGAATCACTGCCCATTACTACAGCTACTTTCATTTAAATCATCAACTCCTGAGTAGTTTTATTTAATTAGTACAATAATTACTATAACAGAATAAACTTAAAACTTCAATGTATATAGCTTATAAAAATTTTACATATTTTTATAAAAGGATAGAAATTTTCACACTAAGATAATTTTAAATTTTGCAAAAATGTAACCTTGAAAACTTCTAGATAAAAATTGCTAAATATAAAGAAATAAAATTTTTTTATATTCTTATTGTATCTTTTTTAATTTGACAAATCACTTATTTACGCTATTTTTACCAAAAACTTTCTTCTTATTTCCTATTATAATAAATAAGAAATTTTCATTTAACAAAACTAAATAGAAGCATTTTTATAAAATCAAATAATTATATAGATTATAATTATAATTATGATAGACACAATAAACATAAACTGCTATAATAAAAGCATTATATATGGTTTGCATTGTATAATAAATGTAAAAGGCAAACTTAATTTATACACTATGTAAATACATAAATACTTTAGGAGGGTAACAATGGCACTAATTGTAAAAAAATTTGGTGGCAGCTCTGTTGGAAATATTGATAAAATCAAAGCTGTTGCAAAACGTATTTTAGATGAAAAACAGCCAGATGATAAAATTGTAGTAGTTGTTTCCGCTATGGGGGATACAACAGATGACTTAATTCAATTGGCAAAAGGGATTACTAAAGATCCATATCAATATACTCGTGAAATGGATATGTTACTTACTACTGGTGAACAAGTTTCAATTTCTTTATTGACTATGGCATTTAAAGCTTTAGGACAAAAAGCTATTTCTCTTACTGGCGCATTAGCTGGTGTAAAAACTAATTCTGTTCACACAAAAGGTAAAATCAAAGATATCCAACCTAAACGTATTTTTGAAGAATTAGATAAAGGAAATATTGTTATTGTAGCTGGCTTCCAGGGTTGTGATGATTTAGGCGATCCTGTTACTTTAGGTCGTGGTGGTTCTGATACTTCTGCAGTTGCTCTAGCTGGTGCTATGAAAGCTGATGTTTGTGAAATTTATACTGATGTTGATGGCGTATATTCTGCTGACCCACGTATTGCTAAAGGCGCTCGTAGAATGAAAGAAATCACATATTATGAAATGTTAGAAATGGCTCGTTTAGGTGCTGGTGTTATGCAACCACGTTCCGTAGAAACTGGTCGTTTATACAATATTCCAATTCATGTAAGATCTACATTCACTAACAAACCAGGCACAATTATTAGGGAGGAATATACAATGGAAGAGAAAGAGTTTATTATTAGAGGGGTAGCTCATGATACTAATGTAGCTAAATTCGCTGTATTAGGTATTCCAAATACTCCAGGTATTGCACATGCAATTTTCTCCAAACTTGCTGAAAATAATGTTGATGTTGATATGATTGTACAAAGCATTCGCAATATGGAAAAAATGTTACTGATATGGTATTTACTGTTACTGCTGATGACCTCGGTCAAGCAAAACAAATTGTAGATAAAGTTGCTGATGAATTAAACGCTGTTGCAGTATTAATCGAACAAGACGTAGCTAAAGTTTCTATCGTTGGTGCAGGTATGCTTGGTAATCCTGGTATTGCTGCTAGAATGTTCAAAGCTTTATCTGATGCTAATATCAATATTGATGTAATCAGTACATCTGAAATCAGTATCTCTTGCTTAATTAAAGCTGATAAAATCAAAGAAGCTGTAAATGCTATTCATGATGAATTCTTTAAAGACTAATCATTAAATCGAATATAAATAGATATTTATAAATTAAGGGGGCATTCTATGAATTATATAAGTACACGTGGTCATAATTGTGTGGTTACTTCTGCACGTGCCATCATAAAAGGATTAGCAGAAGATGGTGGATTGTTTGTTCCTGAAAATATACCTATTATTGATGAAAAATTTTTAACTTCACTTCTTGATTTATCTTATCAAGAACGTGCAAAAAAAATTCTTTCTTTATATTTAACAGATTTTACTGCTGAAGAAATCAATCAATGTGTTGATAACGCTTATACTACAGAAAAATTTGACACCGATAAAATTGTCCCTACAGTAGAAGTCGAAAAAAATAATTATCTTTTAGAACTTTGGCATGGCCCAACAAGTGCTTTTAAAGATATGGCATTACAATTATTACCACAATTCATCTCTACTTCATTAAAAAAATTAGGTGATAAAGATGAATTAGTTATTTTAGTAGCTACTTCTGGTGATACAGGTAAAGCAGCCCTAGATGGCTTTAAAAACGTTGACCAAACAAAAATTCTTGTCTTTTATCCACAAGAAGGCGTAAGTAAAATTCAGCGTTTACAAATGCTCACACAACAAGGTGATAATGTATCTGTATTCGCTGTTAAAGGTAATTTTGACGATGCTCAAAGCGGTGTTAAACAAATCTTTAGTGATAGTAAATACAATGAATATCTAAATGAAAAAGGTTTTAAACTCTCTTCTGCAAACTCCATAAATTGGGGCCGTTTATTGCCACAGATAGTTTATTACTTCAGTGCATATGCTGATTTAGTTAATGATAAAAAATCACTATGGGTGATAAAGTCAACTTTACTGTACCAACTGGTAATTTTGGCGATATCTTAGCTGGTTTCTACGCAAAATGCATGGGTCTTCCTGTCAATCGTTTAATTTGTGCGTCTAACTCTAATAATGTATTGACAGATTTCTTGAAAACTGGCACTTATGACCGCAATCGTGAATTTTTCAAAACTATATCTCCATCAATGGATATTCTAATTTCTAGTAATTTAGAACGTTGCTTTATCATATTACAAATGATGCAACCAAAGTAAAATCCTATATGGAAAAACTTCAATCAACAGGTTGCTATCAAGTTGATGAAGCAACATTTAAAGCTATTCAAGAAACTTTCTCTGCTGGATATTTAGATGATAGCGCTACTAAAAAATGTATTCATGATATTTATCAACAAGATAATTATGTAGCAGATACACATACTGCTGTTGCATGGCAAGTAGCTCAAGATTATCAAAAATCTACACAAGATAAAACACCTATGGTTGTATTATCTACTGCTAGCCCATATAAATTTAGTGATAGCGTTTTATCTGCTCTTGGTGAAGATATCTCCGATAAAGATGAATTTGCTTTATTAGATAAATTATCCACATTGAATAAAGATAAAATTCCTCAAGGCTTAGCTCAATTACAATCTTTACCTATTTTGCATAATAATTTATGTGCAAAAGAAGATATGATTAAAGCTGTAAATACATTTTTAAATATCTAATATCTTAATAAATATTTCATAAAAATTTTACAAATAGGCGATAAATTACTAGTAAATTTATCGCCTATTTTTTTCTAATATGGTATAATTATTTACAGATTTATGGAAAGCGTATGATTTAATTTCAGATGTAAAGAAAAAGTAAAATTATATTTATCCATATTTTACTTTTCTTTACTTTAAAATTAAAATATATGTATCTCCATAATAATAATCGCATTCACTTTAAATATAAGTGAAGTATATATTTGATGAATAACAAGGAAAGGATAAGAGTTACTGGTATTACTATTTAGTAATATTGTACCGGAAATCGCCGGGATGTTAAGCCTTGGGAGTATTGCATCAAACATTAATAATTTTAGTGGATACTATGAACAAGGAATATTCTCTAGCTTAATTTTAGTTTAGAGATTTACAGTAACAAATGGGCATGTTCAACTTTTTACAAAAAAGGATACGGAATTTTATGATTTATTTTTAGCTAGTGCAAAATACTTTAACAGTAGTGCAAAATTAATTAATGATGTTATGTCTGGCAACAATAAAGCAGAAGCTAAACTATCAGATATCATTAATATCGAACATGAAGCTGATGCTGTTAACGACAAAATCATTGATAAACTAAACAAAACATTCATCACTCCTATTGACCGTGAAGACATTTATGCATTAGCTAATGGTCTTGATGATGGGGTTGACTTTCTCCAAGGAACACTCCAAAGAGCTGTTATGTATCATTTAGTAGATACAAGCAAAGCAGCTATCGCTTTATCTGAATTATTAGTATCAGCAACAAATGAAATCTTAAAAGCGTTTTCTATGCTTCATGAAGTTACAAAACATGAACACGAAATTTTAGAATGTACTTATAAAATTAGCAAGCTTGAAAGCGAAGGCGACCGTATTTATCGTGAAGAGGTTGCTTACTTATTTGAACATATCACTGACCCAATTGAGCTTATCAAATGGAAAGATATTTTGACTTATATGGAAGATACTTTAGACCATTGCGAAAAATTATCTGATTTGGTGAGAGGCGTGGTAATGAAATATGCATGAGTTACAATTTCTTATCATAGCAGTTATTATCCTAGCTTTAGTATTCGATTTTATTAATGGGTTTCATGATACAGCTAATGCTATTGCTACATCTGTATCAACAAGAGCTTTAAAACCTAGAACAGCTATCATAATGGCAGCTTTCTTGAATTTCTTTGGTGCTATGTATAGTACAGGTGTTGCTAAAACAATTGGTGGCGACATTGTAAAATCAGCAGAACATATTGATGAACATATCATTGTTGCTGCTTTAATTGGTGCTATTGTTTGGAATTTATTCACTTGGTGGATAGCAATGCCAAGTAGTTCCTCTCACGCTTTAGTTGGTGGTATTATTGGTGCTGTACTCGTTTCCACAGGTGCTATTGGCTTGAATTTCTGGGGCATTGGTAAAATTGTATTATCCTTGATTTTATCACCTATTATTGCTATCGTTGTCGGCTTTATCATTATGAATATATTTTATTTATTATTTGGTAAATTTAGGCCCTCGTCGCTCAATAATAAATTCAAACGTATGCAGATTATAACAGCTGCTACTATGGCTTTTCTCATGGCTCAAATGATGCTCAAAAATCTATGGGTATTATCACACTTGCTCTTTTAAGTGGTGGTTATATCGATGTTTTTGAAGTTCCTTATTATGTAAAAATCTTGGCTGCAACAGCTATGGCTTGTGGTACTGCTATTGGTGGTTGGAAAATCATCAAAACTGTAGGTGGTCGTATTTTTAAACTCCAGCCAATATCTGGTTTTGCTGCGATTTAAACTCTTCTGTCATAATTTTCTCTGCTACATTACTTTCTTTACCAGTAAGTACTACACATGTCGTTTCTGGTTCTATAATGGGTATAGGTAGTGCAAAACGCATTGGAGCAGTTCGTTGGGGAACAGCTCAACAAATGCTTATGGCATGGGTTTTAACAATTCCTTGTACAGCCATTGTTGGTGCATTAGTTTATTCCTTAATGTGCTATGTATTTGGCTTATAATGACCAATTGAAAATCAAAAAACAACTGCACCCTGAAAGTTGGATAAAAACCAACTTTTGGAGGTGCGTTTTTTGTTTATAAAAGTATAAAATCATTGCCTTATTTTTAAAAATAATATTATCGTTTCTATAATGTTTTTGTTATAATATATTTAAGAAAAATTAGGAGGTGTTCTTTATGGATTGCCAAATAAAATACTCATTATTAGATACTGTCTTAAAAGAACAGAAAAATCGCAAAAATTTGATAACAGCAGTAAAAATAAATAATGTCCTACGTGATGTACAAACGCAAGTTACACCAGAAGACAAAGTAGAATTCATTGATATGACCACTGAAGATGGTGTCCAAGCTTATCAACGAAGTATTTTATTTATCATGATGGCTGCTGTAAATATGCTTTATCCTGATAAAGAGGTAGTAGTAGAACATTCCGTAAATAATGGTATTTATTGTGAATTATTGCCTAAAGGTGATTTAACGCTGGAAATGGTAGGCAAAATTCAAAAAAAAATGTTTGAATTTGTTTCTAAAGCAAAAGATATAAAAAATGCATTTTGCCTCGTGAAGATGCTGTTGCTTTATTTAGAGAATCTCAACAAATCGCTAAATCAAAACTTCTTGAATCCTTAAAGCAAGACTATGTAAGCCTTTATTACTGCGCAGGCTATTATGATTATCTTTATGGTCCAATGCTTTATAACACTTCATTATTAGATAAATTCGCTATAGACTTTTATGAGCCAGGATTGATTGTTAGAACACCTTTAATCAGCAATCCTAATGTAATTCCGCCAAAGATGAAACAAAAGAAACTATCTATAATATTAAGCGAAGCCGATAGATGGTCTTACATTTTAAAATGTAATTACGTGACCAATTTGAATGAATATATTCACTCAAATAAAATTAGTGAATTAATTCGTATTTCCGAAGCATTACACGAAAAGAAAATCGCTCAAATTGCCGATCATATAGTTGAATCTATAGAAGACCTTCGTTTGATTTTAATAGCTGGGCCATCATCTTCTGGAAAAACAACATTTGCTCAAAGATTGCGCATTCAATTGCTTGTCAATGGTATAAATCCTCTATCCATATCTTTAGATGATTATTTCTTAGATAGAGATAAAACTCCTAAAACACCTGAAGGTCAATATGATTTTGAATCTATAAACGCTTTGGATTTGCCATTATTTAATAAACATATGATGGCATTATTAAAAGGAGAAAGCGTTGAATTACCTGTTTATAATTTCACCACAGGCTACCGTGAATGGAAAAATCATGTCGTAAAACTAGAACCTAATCAACCTATCATTATTGAAGGTATTCATGGTTTAAATGATGAACTAACAAGAGATATTCCTTCTCATGTAAAATATAAAATTTATGTCAGCGCCTTAACTCAATTAGCTATAGATGCACACAACCGCATTCCTACTACAGCAGCTCGCATTATTCGTCGTATTGTTCGCGATAATCAATTCAGAGGTGCTCACGCTTTAAAAACGATTAAACAATGGCCTGATGTGCGCAAAGGTGAAGATAAAAATATTTTCCCATTCCAAGAAAATGCAGATGTCATGTTTAATTCTGCTCTAATTTATGAATTAGGTATTTTAAAGAAATACGCTAAACCTTTATTAGAAAAATCACACCTGATTTACCAGAATATAATATATCTAAACGCTTAATTGATTTTCTTGATTACTTTGAAGACATTTCAAATGATGATGATGTACCAAATAATTCTATACTAAGGGAATTTATCGGTAAGTCATGTTTCTTCTGATAAAATAAATTATTCCATAAAAAATAAGCACTATATCAATTAGTGCTTATTTTATTTATGCTATTTAATTTTAAAATCTCATCGCTCCAGGTCCTTTTGGGTCTTTAATCATGCCTAAATCCAATGTTTCCATTTTTTGATGTATTTCATCTAATTCTTCTTGAGTAATACCCAAATCATCTGCCACCATTTCCCAATTAGATGTTGGTGGATTATGCATTTCTATAATATCAGCTGGAGATTTATCTACATACATAGAATAAAGTATGCCATGAATAACTTCATCTACTTCATAATTCTGTTTAACTAAAAAAGTTACAATACTTTTATTTATATCTAATTTATTAGCTATCTGTGTTGATATAATATCATCTTGTGTTGCTTTTAAATCATTTGGTGTAAGCCCAATTAAATATTCTACACGACCCCAAGAATTATTCTCTCTTAAATTCATAACATCATCAAAAGATTTATGTGAAGCATATGCTAAGAAAGTACCTCTACGAAGTTCAGGCATTTCCCAACCATTATTATAATACGCTACTAATGTTTGCTTATCTACCCCAAAATATTCACTTATATTTTGCATTTCATTATTAATACGCATTTGTGGTGATACTCTTTCAGCTCTAGGTAATGGTCTTGCCTGTGCTGTATTATCTACAGATAATTAATAACTTGCACTTGTTAAAATTAAACCCATAGCACTAAGAGCTAAAACTTTTTTCCATCTTTTCATATTTATCGCCTCACTTTGAATAATTATTAGTTATATTATATCATATTTTTATATAAATTTATTTGTTTTCAATAGCATCAATAGCGTCAATCACTGCACTTCTAAAGCCTTTACGTTCTAAAGTTGCTACACCCACAATAGTAGTGCCAGATGGAGAACATACTGCATCTTTCATTGCACCTGGATGATTATTTGTAGCTAATTGCAATTTACCAGTTCCCACTATCATTTGACTTGCTAATTTATAAGCTACAGGGCGAGCAAGACCATGCATTACACCAGCATCAGCTAAAGCTTCGATAAACATACTAGCAAAAGCAGGGCCACAACCTGCTACAGTTCCGCCAATAGATAATTGTTTAGTTTCTACAAATTGAACTATAGAAATTGTGGATAATAATTTTGTAAATAAATCCAATTCTTCATCACTTAAAGAATGTGTATTTTCACAAATAAAAATACCTTCACCTATGGCTACTGGTGTATTTGGTATTGTACTTAAATGATGTGTATTTGGTAAAAGAATTTGTTCATATTTAGCAAAAGGAAAATTTGCTGCAATAGAAATAACGATTTTTTCTTGTAATTCTTTTTTATTGGTATAATGACTTCTTCTATCATATATGGTTTCACAGCTATGATGACCATATCTACATTATCAACAACTTCTTTTGCACTTTTACAAGGATTGATTTGTTTTTCCTGTGTATTTTTACAAAGTTTATCCCAATTCTTAGCACAAGCAAAATTTGATTGCCCTGTATAGCTCCTTGATTGATTAAACCTGTAGCTATAGCTTGCCCCATATTGCCAAAACCAATAAAACCTAATTTTAAATTATCAAACATATAAATACCTTCTTTATTTATTTTTTACATCATTTAACTTATATTTTATCATAACAACTAATTATAAAAAACTCCTACTAGCTTCAAAAACTAATAGGAGTTTTTATTTATCATTTATTTATTTTTTCTTCAATTGTATCTAAAATCAATTTAGCAAGTTCTGCCTTTTGCATAAGTGGAGCTTGTTTTATTTCTCCATCACGAGTGATGATTTTAGCTATATTAGTATCTACATTAAATCCAGCACCAGCTTGACTTACATCATTTGCTACAATCATATCAAGATTTTTGCGCTGTAATTTGCCTTTAGCATATTCTTCAACATTCTGTGTTTCAGCAGCAAAGCCAACTAAATACTGTTTATCTGATTTTTTCTCGCCTAAACCTTTCAAAATATCTGGGTTTTTCACAAGCTCAATAGTCATGACTTCATCAGATTTTTTTATTTTTGACTAGCTACTTTCTTTTACACGATAATCTGAAACAGCCGCTGACCATTATTGTAATATCACAATCTGCAAAATGTTCTTCAATATGTTTTTGCATTTCACGTGCAGACTCTA
>ENA-OQHP01000323-OQHP01000323.1-human-gut-metagenome-genome-assembly--contig:-NODE-323-length-15765-cov-1.839238_pt1 | contig 15765 bp, 23 predicted proteins | sample MGYA00242563_ERZ504717 | MGnify/ENA primary metagenome ERZ504717 (study PRJEB26092, sample SAMD00036212) | human gut metagenome | host: Homo sapiens | study: EMG produced TPA metagenomics assembly of... | reverse complement strand
AGGAAGAATTTCTTACCCGATTTTCTTTTAATGAAGGGGAGCATGCGACATATTTTCACGTGCCACAGACACATATTCCTTCACCATGTAATTGTTCTTGAACGCTTCAGGAGCTGCGTCAATGATTTCCTGCATCAGCGGAGTCATGAAGGGATAAGGCATGCTGTTACCTAACATAATAAACAACCCCGGTCCCAATACGTTCTCGTAATTGTCCTGAATAAAAGTCTTCGCCAGCTGGTTCATCTCCGTAGCTATCTCGTCACGTTTTTTCTGGATTTCCTGATGCACCGTCTGCAAATCCTTTCCATCCATAATCATGCGACTTTCCTCGCGCTCTACCTCGTAAGCACGGTCGTCGAGCGAGTTTTTCTGCACCACAAAATCATTGAAACAGTCGTTCAATGGAGTCCCCTTGATGGTAATTCCCGCATTGTCTATCTGAATATCAATGTGGCCCGGTTCTATCACTAAAGGCATGATGCACTCATCATCCATATACAATGAAGCTAAAACCGTGGAATCAACCTTTCCCTGCATTTCGAATAAGCCATGAATTACTTCTGCCGAATCAATGTTGACCAATTTATCACCCACTGGGATTTTTATAAACAGCATTTTGCCGTCCAACATAGAAACAGACGAAGTACCTTCTATCTTATATTTCTTACTGCAAGAGGTGCAAAACATGGCACACAACAGGAAAAAATAAAGTTTATACATGCTGAAACCTTTTAAATTTGTGGGCAAAGGTATAATCTTTCAAGGAAGCGCCGAAATATATTATCAAAATTTATACTAAGATAGTGGTTTATTACCTTTTAAGTGAGCCGTGTGAGAATGGTGTGCGTTTTTTTACTATTTTTGTGCAATCTATATTTTAACACTATACATAACAATGAAAAAACTGAAAGTACTCGCACTCGCACTTGTTTGTGCTGTATTCTCTCCGGCCAAGGCCGATGAAGGAATGTGGTTGCTCCAGCTCATGCAGGAGCAGAACCTTGCGGACCGAATGAAAGCGCAAGGACTGAAAATGGATATCATGGATATCTACAACCCTGACCAAATTACATTAAAGGATGCTGTCGGAATTTTCGGACGCGGATGTACAGGTGAAATTATCTCACCCAACGGATTGATTCTGACCAATCACCACTGTGGATACGATGCCATCCAACAACATAGCTCGGTAGAACATGACTACCTGACCGACGGATTCTGGGCAAAAAGTTACCAGGAAGAACTTCCTACACCGGGATTGACCTCAAATTCGTAGACCGTATTGTGGATGTAACGGAAAAAGTAAACGAAGACATCCGTAAAGGAAAAGTGACCGAAGCAGAATCATTCGGAAGCAAATACCTGAAGAAACTGGCTGCCGACGAACTGAAGAAAAGTGACTTGAAAGGCAAACCGGGTATTTCTACACAGGCGCTTCCGTTCTATGAAGGAAACAAATTCTATTTGTTCTTCATCAAGACTTATAGCGACGTACGTATGGTAGCCGCTCCTCCTTCATCAATCGGTAAGTTTGGAGGTGAAACCGACAACTGGATGTGGCCGCGTCACACAGGCGACTTCTCTATGTTCCGTATCTATGCCGACAAGGATGGTAATCCGGCTGAATACAGCGCAGAGAATGTGCCTTTGAAGTAAAAAAACACCTGACTATTTCACTGAAGGGATTGCAGGAAGGCGACTATGCATGATTATGGGATTCCCCGGAAGTACCAGCCGCTACCTGACTGAAAGTGAAGTACGCCTGCGCATGGAAGGTATCAACGTACCGCGTATCACCGTACGCGAAGAACGCCAGAATATTCTCCGTAAGGAAATGGCTGCCAGCGACAAGGTACGTATCCAGTATGCCAGCAAGTTTGCCGGTTCAAGCAACTACTGGAAAAACTCCATCGGTATGAACAAGGCTATTGTAGACAACAAGGTTCTGGAAACAAAGGCAGAACAGGAAGCTAAATTTGCTGCTTTTGCCAAAGAAAAACAGAATGCTGACTATGCAGCCGTAGTAGGAAAGATTGACGAATACGTGAAGCGTGTCACTCCGCTGCGCACACAGCTGACTTATTTCACAGAAACTTTCAGAAGCGGTATCGAATTCACTCTGACTTCGAAGATGGAAGCACTTCAGGACTTGGCTACTGCCCTGCAGAAGAACAAGAAAAAGATGTAGAAAAAGCCATCGCTACCCTGAAAGAAGCCTACGCTGACATCCACAACAAGGACTATGACCACGAAGTAGACCGCAAAGTGGCTAAAGTGCTGCTGCCGCTTTATGCAGAAAAAGTACCGGCTGAAGCATTGCCTGATTTCTATCAGACCGTCAAGAATACATTCAAGGGCGATTACAATGCTTACGTAGATACCCTCTACAACAACAGTATCTTCGCCAATGAAAAGAACTTCAACGCTTTCATCGAGAATCCGACTGTAGAAGCAATCAACAAGGACTTGTCGGCTGAATATGCTGCTGCAGTGAGCAAGAAATACAAGGAACTGGCAGACAAACTGGATCAAGCCAACGGTGACATCAACCTGCTGCACAAGACTTACGTACGCGGTCTTTGCGAAATGTATGCACCGACTCCGAAAGCTCCGGATGCCAACTTTACAATTCGTCTGACTTACGGAAATGTAAAGGCTTACGATCCGAAAGACGGTGTACACTACAAATATTACACCACACTGAAAGGGGTAATGGAAAAAGAAGACCCGAACAATCCGGAATTCGTGGTACCAGCCAAACTGAAAGAGTTGTATGCTACAAAGAACTACGGAGCTACGCCCTGCCTAACGGAGAAATGCCGACTTGCTTCCTGACTACCAACGACATCACCGGCGGTAACTCAGGTTCTCCGGTCATGAACGGAAACGGTGAACTGATTGGAGCTGCATTCGACGGCAACTGGGAATCTCTTTCCGGTGACATCAACTTCGACAACAACCTCCAGCGTTGTATTGCCGTAGATATTCGCTACGTGCTGTTCATCGTAGAAAAATTAGGAGGCTGCAAGAACCTGATTGACGAAATGACAATTGTAGAATAATGAAGCATAAGTTATTATTATCCTTATTTGCTACCCTTTCCCTCACCGCTCATGCGGATGAGGGAATGTGGATGCTGACCGACCTGAAACAGCAGAATGCTGCCGTGATGCAGGATTTGGGACTGGACATCAGCATTGACCAGGTGTACTGTCCGGACAACATCAGCCTGAAAGATGCCGTGGTGCATTTCGGAGGAGGATGTACGGGGGAAGTCATCTCCTCGGAAGGACTGGTGCTGACCAACCACCACTGCGGATACGGTTACATCCAGCAGCACAGTTCAGTGGAACATGATTACCTGACCGACGGTTTCTGGGCGATGACGCGTGAACAGGAACTTCCGTGTGAAGGACTAAACGTGACCTTTATCGACCGGATACTTGACGTAACGGAATACGTGCAGAAACAGTTGAAGAAGTCCAAAGACCCGGACGGAACCAACTACCTCTCTCCTTCTTTCTTGGCCAAAGTGGCTGAAAAGTTTGCCAAAAAGGAACGTATCCGCACCAACGAGTTTACGACTCTGGAACTGAAACCGTTCTATGGAGCCAACAATACTACCTGTTTGTCAAGACATCTTACAAGGATGTGCGCATGGTAGGTGCTCCTCCCTCTTCCATCGGTAAGTTTGGAGCAGATACCGACAACTGGATGTGGCCTCGCCACTGCGGTGACTTCTCTATCTTCCGTATCTATGCCAGCAAGGACGGAAAGCCGGCCAATTACAGTGCCGAAAACGTACCTTTGAAAGTAAAGAAACACATTGCCATCAACCTGAAAGGGGTGAAGGAAGGTGACTTTACCTTCGTGATGGGATTCCCCGGACGCAACTGGCGTTACATGATCAGTGATGAGGTGGAAGAACGCATGCAGACTACCAACTTCATGCGCGACACCATTCGCGGTGTACGCCTGCGAGTGCTGGGAGAAGAAATGGCTAAGGATGCACGTACCCGTATCCAGTATGCAGCCAAGTATGCTTCATCGGCCAACTACTGGAAAAATGCCATCGGTATGAACGAAGGACTGGTACGCCTGAAAGTACTCGACCGCAAAAACGGGAACAGGAACAATTATTAGCTTTCGGAGATCCATCGGAAATGACAATTACCGGAAAGCCTATGAAAGCATCAAGCAAATTGTCGCACAGCGTCACGATGCAGTGTACCACCAGCAGGCTATTTACGAAGCTTGATGCTGGGAACCGAATTCTTTAAAGTACCCGATACGGATGCCTTGAGAGTGGCACTGGAAAGCCAGAAACAGAAAGACATTGACGAAGCTGTTACTGCCCTGAAGGAAGCCGGACAGAAGTTCTTCAACAAGGACTACAATCCGGAAGTCGACCGCAAGGTATCCAAACAGCTGATTGCCTTGTATGCCCGACTGATTCCGGCCGACCAGCGAATTGACATATTCCAGACCATCGAAAAGGATTTCCAGGGAAATACCGATGCGTTTGTGGATGCCTGCTTCAACCAGTCCATCTTCAGAAGTCCGGAAGCACTGGATGAATTCCTGAAACAGCCCGATGCACAGCAGTTGGAAAACGACCTGATGGTGAGATATGCCGCTTCCGTACGCAACGGATACCAGGCTACCAGCGATGCCATGCAGGAAGAAACCAATGCATACAATGCAGCTCACAAGACTTGGGTAGAAGGCGTATTACAGATGAAGAAAGCCAATGGACAGCCTATCTATCCGGATGCCAACTCTACCCTCCGACTGACTTATGGAAAGATTGGCTCTTACGAACCGGCTGACGGAAAGGAATACCTTTACTATACCACCTTGAAAGGGTGATGGAAAAGGAAGACCCGAACAATCCGGAATTTGTGGTACCAGCCAAGCTGAAAGAGTTGTATGAAAAGAAGGATTTCGGTCCCTATGCCATGCCCGACGGACGCATGCCGGTCTGCTTCGCCACTGCGACAGACAACACAGGAGGTAACTCCGGTTCTCCGGTCTTCAATGCGAAAGGGGAACTAATCGGTACCGGATTCGACCGCAACTACGAGGGACTGACCGGTGACATTGCCTACAACCCGCAACTGCAACGTGCGGCCTGTGTAGACATCCGCTATACCTTGTTCATCATTGACAAGTTTGCCGGTGCTTCTCATTTGCTCAAAGAAATGACCATCATCCGATAAACAGAAAAAGCCAGACCGGAAAGTCTGGCTTTTTTGTTTCAGGCTTACGCCTCATTATCTTCTTCCAAGATTTTCTTTATCTCCGCATCGGCCTTATACAGCTTGTTCTTGCAGAACTTTATCAGTTTCTGGGCTTCCTGCAAGTATTCGCCCAACTGGTCAATATCCAGTTCATTGCTTTCAATGCGAGACACTATTTCCTCCAAGCGTTTCATTGCCTCTGAATAGGTTTCCTTCTTTGCTGCCATATCACTTATTTATTACTTTACTCCTAAATTTACCTTTTGCCAGACGGGTTTCCACTTCATCTCCCGGTTTCAACAAGGAAGCATCCGTCACCACTTTGCCATCCAGCAGAGTAAGGCTGTATCCTTTTTCAATAACTTCTCCGGAGAAGCCGAATCTACCCGCTGTGCCAACAGCTCTAACCGGTGTGTTTCACGCTGTACACGGTTCTGCAAAGCAGAAAGTAATCGGGGCATCAACTGCAAGCGGTAATTTTCCTGCAACAAGCGCGACTGCCAGGCCGTTTTCATCCGGTTCTGAAATTTCTCCTGACGGAAGTTTTCCCGCTGCAACCGCATCTGCACCTGCCCCGGAATCCGGGTTACAAATGACTCCAGCCGTTGTTTTTCCTGTTGCAGCAAACGAGGTACTTCCTGATAAATAACTTCTTCGTATGCTTCCAGCTCTTGTGCCGTCTGTCTTACATGATTAATCAGAAACTCAGCCGCAGCTGTCGGAGTCTTGACACGGGTATGTGAAATCATATCCAGCACCGTATCGTCTCGTTCGTGACCGATTCCGGTAATAATAGGAAGCGGGAACTGTGCACAGTTTGCCGCCAAATCGTAGGTATCAAAACCCGAAAGGTCGGAAGTGGCCCCTCCCCCCCGGATAATCACCACCACATCCCAGTTATCGCGCGTCGCATTAATGCGGTCGAGTGCCTGAATGATGGACTGTTCTACCTGCTCTCCCTCGCATAATGGCCTGAAAAGTCGGGGATAAAACACAAATCCGAAGGAATTATGCAGCAACTGATTGCAGAAATCGCCATAACCGGCAGCCGTAGCCGATGAAATGACCGCAATACGTTGCGTCAGTACGGGAAGTTCCAGTTCCTTATTCAGTGTCAGGATTCCCTCCTCATCCAACTGCCGGAGAATTTCCTTGCGAACGCGTACCATATCGCCCAAAGTATAGGTGGGGTCAATATTGACTACCGTCAGCGAGTAGCCATACAATTCGTGGAAATCGACCGTAACTTTACCAGCACCTTCAAGCCAGAAACGAAAGCCTGCCCCGTTTCCCGCTCAAAATAACTCCGCAAGCGGGTAAAGACATTTGCCCATATAATTCCTCGTGCCTTGGCCAGAAGCGCATTGCCGGTAGCATCTTTCTGCACAAACTCCAGATAGCAATGTCCGGAATAATTTACGCGTACATCGCTTAATTCAGCCTGCACCCAATATTCATCCGGCAGACAGGAGGTGATGCTCCGTCTGACCAATGAATTCAGTTCGAGTAAGGAAAGAGGCTTATTTTCCATCAGTATCCGCTTTCAGTTTCATGGCCAATTGGTAGGCTTTCCACATATCCGTCACTCCATATCCGTAAATATTATCGGGATAAGCATTGCGGTCGCTGGCTTCATGCACGACCTGAATGAGCTGCCGTACCGTAAGCCAAGGACATGCCTGCCACAAACAAGCCACCAGTCCGCAGAAAATAGGCGATGCAAAAGAAGTACCATTGGCAAAAGCGGTACCTCCGTCTACTCCTACCACTGCCGAATGTACGCCCAACGCCATGACATCGGGTTTGATGCGACCGTCTGCCGTATTACCGATGGAAGAAAAAGCGGCATTCACTCCCATATTATCGATGGCACCTATGGTCAATATATCTTCCGCATCGGCCGGAGGAGTGATTTTTTTCCATTCATCCATACCGGAATTTCCGGCACTGCATACCACCAATAACCCTTTCTTTGCTGCATACGAAGCAGAAGCGGCCATCAAAGAAGTATGCCCATCCAGCTGACGATATGTATAATTATCAATCGGATCGTCAAATGAATAATATCCTAAGGAGGTATTGACAATATCCACTCCTACACTGTCGGCAAATTCCACTGCCGCAGCCCAGTTGTCTTCTTCCACCGGCTGCTCCGTATCATTGTCTTCACTTCTTAACAGCCAGTAGCTTGCTTCGGGAGCTGTTCCCACCATGACATGAGGTGTATTGACAGCCATGCACGACAAGACTTCATGCCGTGATTATGTTCGCCATAAATATCTGAAGAAGGATTGACAAAATCATGTGTGCCTAAAATCGTCGTATTCTTGAAGATTTTCATGGCATCCACATTATAAAAACCGGCATCTATGACCGCAATCTGTATCCCTTTGCCTTTAAATCCGGCCAGATGCAGACTGTCTCCATGGTGAATCTTGATTTGTTCGGCTCCCATTCCATAATAATCATCCTGCTTTTTCCACTGATTCTTCACCTGCTCCTTTCTGTCTTTGTTACGGGGCATAATGGAATCTGGAGATACCCATACTTTTTGATGGAGCGGACAAATGAATTATCCAAGAAGCGCAAGGCAACGGCCTCATCGGGAACCTGCATCAGCACGGTATTGTTCCATTTGCTGGATGAGATGTATTTTCCTCCCTGCGACTCCAAGCGCTCAATGTAGGCACGGCAAACAGGCAGTCGGTAGAATCAACGGCTACCCCCTGACTGGCACGACGAGCAAGTGCCCGTTCGGACAAAAAAGTTTCAGGATGTTCCAAAGAATGTACAGACTTTGACTTGTCAGTCAACTGCACTCTGTATTTATATAAACTCTCTGCCGAGACACTACTTCCGCAGAGCAAAAAGAGAAGAGCTAATCCTATTCTATTCACTTTCATCCACATAGCTTTTATTTGGAGCGCAAAGATACACAAAGTTCCCTGAATGCGGAAAAAGTTTACCTTGCACGATTTTTTTAGAAAATCTAAAGATTTCTGGATAACAATTAATAAGGTAAATAATTATGTCGCAAAAGGAACAGCCACAGAACTTGGCACTGAACGAATTGGAAAACTATTGATGCAATATGCCATTCCGGCCATTATTGCCATGACTGCTTCTTCGCTTTACAACATGGTAGACAGTATTTTATCGGACACGGAGTAGGTCCTCTAGCCATATCGGGACTGGCCATCACCTTTCCGCTGATGAACCTGGCTGCTGCCTTCGGTTCACTGGTGGGAGTCGGTGCCTCTACCCTCATCTCCGTTAAATTAGGTCAGAAGGATTATACTACCGCACAGCAGATTTTAGGAAACGTCGTATCATTAAACCTGATTATCGGGGTGCTGTTTACCATTGTCTGCCTCTTGTTTTTGGACCCCATCCTGTATTTCTTTGGCGCCAGTGAGGCTACACTGCCCTACGCCAAGGATTACATGGTGACCATCTTATTAGGAAATGTAATCACCCACATGTATTTAGGACTCAACTCGGTGTTGCGCTCAGCCGGACATCCTCAAAAGGCCATGGCCGCCACTATACTGACCGTTGTCATCAACACTTTGCTGGACCCCTTGTTCATCTATACCTTTCACATGGGAATAAAGGGAGCCGCCGTGGCAACTGTTCTGGCTCAGGTGATTTCACTCTGCTGGCTTATCTGGATTTTCTGCAACAAGAATGAATTGCTTCACTTCCGGAGAGGCATTTATCGCCTAAAAAGAATACTGGTAGAAAATATCATCGGTATCGGACTGGCTCCGTTTTTCATGAACCTGGCCTCCTGCTTTATCGTGATTCTGATAACAAAGGGTTAAAACTATACGACGGAGATTTGGCCATCGGTGCATTTGGAATCGTAAACCGTATCGTCTTCTTATTCGTCATGATTGTGATGGGACTCAACCAAGGAATGCAGCCCATTGCCGGTTACAACTTTGGTTGCACAGAATTATCACCGTGTGAATCAGGTAATGAAATATACCGTCATCGCTGCCACCATCGTAACCACCAGTGGCTTCTTGGTAGGCGAACTGATGCCGGAGCTGGCCGTAGCCGCCTTCACCACCGATTCACAACTCATCCAGCTAAGTGCCAAAGGCTTGCGAGTGGTAGTCATGTTTTTCCCTATCATCGGTTTCCAGATGGTTACTTCCAACTTCTTCCAAAGTATCGGAATGGCCAAGAAAGCCATCATACTTCTTTAAGTCGTCAGGTACTGATTCTGATTCCCTGCCTGCTTATCCTTCCGCTTTTCTGGGGAGTAGACGGAGTGTGGTATAGTATGCCGATTTCTGACATAACCGCCAGCATCATTGCCGGAAGCATGCTCTACAGTCAGTTCCAGAAATTCAAACGACACGCTGCCGAAACCGGAATCGAAATAAAATAAAAGACAAAAAGTGACATTTTTCCGCAGAAAGAATTATATTTGTTGTGTATCAACTAAAGAGTTACACTATGGACGGACACTATGTTATCAATCTCGGACGCCAGCTGGCAGCGGCGGAAAAGAAATAGGTGAAAAATTAGCGAATGACTTAGGCATTGCCTTTTACGATAAAGAGCTTATCAACTTAGCTTCTGAAGAGAGCGGACTTTGCAAGGAATTTCGAAAGCGGATGAGAAAGCTTCTCAAACCATTTTAGGAGGATTATTCGGAACCCGTTTCCCGTTTATTACAGAAGGAGCCTATCCGTACAACTCCTATCTCAGCAACGATTCTCTGTTCAAAATTCAGAGTGATGTCATCCGTCATCTGGCAGAAAAGCAATCGTGCCTTTTCGTGGGAAGATGTGCTGACTACATTTTGCGCGACCATCAGATGTGCCAACGTCTTTGTGTCAGCCTCACCGGAAGCCCGTATTGAGCGACTGATGAAACTGCACCACATCAGCGCGGAAGATGCAGAAGACTTGATGGAAAAGCGGACAAGAAACGTTCTTCCTATTACAACTACTACAGCTACAAGACATGGGGAGCAGCTGCTACCTATCATCTATGTATCGATTCTTCTGTATTAGGTATTGATGGTACCGTGGAATTCATCAAGAATTTTGTCAAGCTGAAACTTCATCTGTAAGAAAAGATAAAGACATAAAAAATAGAGAGGCTGTTCAACTGAGATTGAGCAGCCTCTCTATTTTATACGAAACAAGCCATTCGGAATCTGACTTTTATAAAAATCCAGTACTTCTTAGGCAGTACTGGAGTACTCCCCTGAAGTACTGCAGTACTTTCTAAGAAGTATTATAGTACTGCCTAAGAAGTACTGAGAACTTTGACTTTTCCTGATACAACTAGACGTTTTTTCTTTTTATAAACTGGAACAGTAGACACTTTGTACTCGTGTATCTGAGAAGGACTATTGTTTCATCAAGTAAGCTTTAAATGCCGCAAAGTCTTTCGACATCGGTACACTCTGTTTGGTACCTTTCATGAATGCCTGAAGCTTTTCCGGTATTTTTACTTCCACTCCAATGATGCTTTCCACTGTTTGAAGGAATTTTGCCGGATGAGCTGTTTCCAGGAACAAACCGACTTCCCCTTCTTTCAGTTCTTCTGCCAACGCACGGTATCCGCATGCACCGTGAGGATCGAGCAGATAACCTGTTTCTTCATAAACCTTCTGCACCGTTTCACGTATCTGCTCATCGGTATAGGTTTCGCCGCTGATTTCAGAAGCAATGGCATCGTGACTACCTTCGTACAAATCCAGTACCCGGGCAAAATTACTGGGGTCGCCTACATCCATAGCATTGGCAATAGTAGCCACCGACGGACGCGGACAATACTCTCCTGTCTTTAGGTATTGATAGAATATATCGTTACGATATTAGCGGCAATAAAGCGTTTCACCGGAAGTCCCATACGCTTGCCAAACAATCCGGCTGTAATATTTCCGAAGTTACCGCTCGGCACACAAACCACCAGGTTATCGGCCTTACCGATTTTTTCATCTGCGCATAGGCATAGAAATAATAAAAAGGCCTGCGGCAGGAAACGGGCCACATTGATAGAGTTGGCAGATGTCAACTGCATGTGCTCGTTCAATTCTTTATCCATGAACGCATTTTTCACCAACGCCTGGCAGTCATCGAACGTACCGTCCACTTCGACCGCTGTGATATTACGTCCTAAGGTCGTGAATTGTTTTTCCTGAATTTCACTGACCTTTCCTTTCGGATAAAGCACATACACATGAATGCCTTCCACTCCAAGGAAACCATTTGCCACCGCACTTCCCGTATCCCCGGATGTAGCTACCAGCACATTGACCTGCTTCTTTCCTTCCTTACGGATAAAGTATCCCAACAGGCGGGCCATAAAACGACCACCTACATCTTTAAAAGCCAATGTAGTCCGTGGAACAGCTCCAAAGAATAAATATTGTCTTTTACTTTTACTGCCGGTACATCAAAGTTCAATGTGTCATACACAATCTGTTTCAATGTTTCTGCCGGTACATCTTCTCCAAAAAAGCATCTGCTACTTTATAAGCTATTTCTGGAAAAGAAAGTGTCTCAATCTCGTCATAGAACGATTGTGGCAAGGGTTTAATCTGACGGGGCATATATAAACCCTTATCTGAAGCCAGTCCTCTTACCACAGCTTCTTCCAATGTCGCGTCTAATGCTTTCCGTTTGTACTGTAATACTTCATATTGCTATCTGTTACTGAATATTCATAAATAGGTTCATAAACTCATCTTTCTCCATCAGGCCATATCCTCCTTCCTTGCAGCTGATTTCATCATAAGTCTGCACGGCATCCGGCTCAATACCCGGATAATATATCAGGAAAGGAATCGGTTCATTGGTATGCGTTCTCAACTCACAAGGAGTAGGATGGTCGGGCAACACCGCAATGACCACAGGTTCGTCCCATTGTTTTACCGCTTCATAGACCGGGCCGACAATACGGCTGTCCAAGTCTTCAATAGTTTTCAGTTTCAACGGAACATCTCCTTCGTGCCCCGCCTCATCGCTGGCTTCTACATGCAGATATACAAAATCATCTGTTTTCAACGCTTCAATGGCAGCCTGGGCCTTCCCTTCATAGTTGGTGTTATACAATCCGGTAGCCCCTTCCACGTCAATACAGCGCAAACCTGCATAACAGCCGATACCCCGAATCAAATCGACAGCCGTAATCACGGCTCCCTTTCGGATAGACGGATATTTCTCTGACAAAGGTTCCATCTGCGGACGATATCCAGGACTCCAGGGCCAAATACTATTGGCAGGGTCCTTTCCCTCAGCCACTCGTTTCAAGTTGACAGGATGCGTAGCCAGCAACTCTTGTGATTTCAGAATCAGTGCATTCAACAAATCGGCTGTTTCTTGTGCCTCAGGACAGAGTGCCTTCACCAGATTAGGACGGAAAGGCTGCAAAGGGATGTCATGCGGAGGTACACAAGCCAATCGTTTATTCCCTCCCTTAATCACCAATAAATGACGATATTGCACTCCTGTGTAAAATGAATGCGTCGGAACCCAATTTTTCATCCAAAAAGCGAATCAGTTCATCGGCCTCCTCCGTAGAAATATGTCCGGCAGAATGATTTTTCAGCGTTTCTCCTTCCACACAGACAATGTTACAACGCATGGCCATGTCCCCATCCTGAGGTCTACACCAATACTGGCAGCTTCCAGTACTCCACGACCTTCATACACCTTAGGTAAATCATAGCCCATCACAGACATATTGGCCACCTCACTTCCAGGATGGAAGCCGTCGGCCACCGTCTTCAATACGCCCGTACGCCCCATACTTGCCAGTTTATCCATATATGGCGTATGTGCATACTGCAGTAAGTTTTGTCGCCTAAGGAAGGTACAGCCCAATCGGCCATACCGTCACCTAAGATAATTACATGTTTCATTTTGTTTGGTTTAAATATTGGCAATACTCATTATATCCGCAAATACACCGGCAGCAGTCACACTTGCACCGGCACCGTATCCCTGAATCAGCATCGGATACTCATTGTAGCGCTCTGTGGTCAGCAAGATAATATTGTTGCTGCCAGCCAGGTTATAGAACGGATGATTGCGGTCTACTTCCTGCAAAGACACCTTGCCGTGTCCATCTTCCAGGCTTGCCACGAAACGCCAGCGCTTGTCCTCGCTTTCCAGTCTCTTGCGACGTTCTTCAAATTCTTTATCTAATTGTGGAATCTTTCTCCAGAAATCATCCAATGTACCTTCAAAATAGCTGTCAGGAATAAACAAGTCTGCTTCCACATCTTCCTGATTCAAACGGTAACCCGCCTCACGAGCCAGAATCACCAGCTTCCGGATCACATCCTTTCCGCTCAGGTCAATTCTCGGGTCTGGTTCTGAATAACCTTCTTCCTTCGCCTGACGGATGGTTTCACTCAGAGGAGTTGTCGCACTGATGCGGTTGAAAATATAATTCAACGTACCGCTCACCACTGCTTCAATCTTCAGAATCTTGTCACCACTGTTTATCAGGTCATTGATGGTATTGATTACCGGAAGACCGGCTCCTACGTTCGTTTCAAACAAATACTTCACCCCCCGCTGGCGAGCGATTCTTTTCAGTTCCGCATAAATGTCGTATTCAGAAGAAGCGGCAATCTTGTTTGCTGCTACCACCGACACATTGTGACTCAGCAAATCTTTATACAGTGCCGCAATATCGGGACTGGCTGTACAATCCACAAACACCGAATTGAAGATATTCATTCCCACAATCTCATCACGAAGTGTCTGAGGACAAGAAGGAATGCCTTTTCATCCAATTCTTCTCTGAAATGTTCCAAATCAATTCCGGCACGCGTAAACAAGGCTTTATGGCCGTTGGCAATACCCACCACATGCAGTTTCAACCCGCGTTCCTGTTTCAGTTTTTCCTGCTGGCCATGAATCTGTTCAATCAAGCTGGCACCCACTGTTCCCGTACCACAGATAAACAGGTTCAACACCTGATATTCTGACAAGAAGAATGAATCATGAATCACATTCAATGTCTTACGCAAGGAAGCACCTTCCACGACGAAAGAGATATTTGTCTCAGAAGCACCCTGCGCACAAGCGATGACATTGATACCGTTACGTCCGAGCGTACCAAACAATTTTCCGGCAATACCGGGAGTATGCTTCATGTTCTCACCCACAATCGCCACGGTAGCCAGACCGCCTTCCGCTTTCATCGGTGAGATTTCACCCATTTCAATTTCTTTGGCAAACTCCTCATTCAGCACCTCACATGCCAGTTCCGCATCCTCATTTCTCACACCGATAGAGGTTGAGTTCTCAGAAGAAGCCTGCGAAACCAAAAAGACACTGATGCCGTTTTCGGCCAACGTCTTGAAGATACGATGGTTCACGCCAATGACACCCACCATACCCAAACCGGTCATGGTAATCAAACAGGTATCATTAATAGATGAAATACCCTTGATAGGTTTCGAAGAATGGTCAGCTTCCTGCTTCACAATAGTACCCGGAGCCTCCGGATTGAACGTATTCTTTATCAGAATCGGAATATTCTTATGACATACCGGATAAATCGTAGGCGGATACACCACTTTCGCACCAAAGTTACACAGCTCCATAGCCTCCACATAACTCAACTCCGTAATAGGATAAGCCGTGCTGATGACACGCGGGGTCAGCTGTCATGAAGCCATCCACATCCGTCCAAATTTCCAGAATATCCGCATCCAAAGCTGCCGCAATAATAGACGCTGTATAATCAGATCCACCTCTTCCCAAGTTGGTTACTTCTCCCGTATTCTTATCGGTAGAAATAAATCCCGGCACCAGAGAAACCTCGGTATTTCACTGAAAGTCTCACGCACCAGCCGGTTCGTCAGCTCTGAATCAAGAATATGCTTATTATGTTTCTTTTCAGTCTTAATGAAAGTACGAGAATCGAACCACACTGCCCCCTCAATAAGCGTAGCCACAATGATGGAAGAAAGACGTTCCCCATAGCTCACAATCGTAGCAGAAGTTTTCGGAGAAAGGTCACGAATCAAATAAATACCCTGAAAAATATCCTTCAATTCGCTCAGCAGTTCGTTTACCAGATCCAGAAGCAACTCTCTTCCCCGCCCTGCCGGAATCACAGTGTACACCATTTCAATGTGACGGTTCACGATTTCCTTCATTTCCTTCTCATAAGCATCATCGCCCGAAGCGGCCATTTTAGAAGTACAAATCAGTTTATCGGTAATTCCCCCTAATGCGGAAACGACTACAATTACTTTGTCATCTATACCCTCTACTATACGCTTGACACTTAACATGCTATTGACAGAACCTACGGATGTTCCGCCGAATTTCAATACTTTCATAGGTTACCATTAATTTTTAGTCCGAAACCCAATGGTCCCGGTATATCTCCGTAAGGCCTTACACTACGGCACAAACAGAAACAATGAATTAAAATAAATCTTGATTGAATAAAATAATTGAAATGTCTGCATCCGCAGACGTGTATCACGTAGAAACACCAAACATACTATCCTCACCCCTAGGGGTCA
>ENA-OQHP01000322-OQHP01000322.1-human-gut-metagenome-genome-assembly--contig:-NODE-322-length-15775-cov-4.968047_pt1 | contig 15775 bp, 19 predicted proteins | sample MGYA00242563_ERZ504717 | MGnify/ENA primary metagenome ERZ504717 (study PRJEB26092, sample SAMD00036212) | human gut metagenome | host: Homo sapiens | study: EMG produced TPA metagenomics assembly of... | reverse complement strand
TTTTTTGTATCGCCTTCTTTAGTATAATAATCCATTATCTCTGACGGTGGTGTTATAATCTGTACACCTGCCATCTTTCCTGCATCTACCACCATTTTTTTGACATGGGCGGTCTTGTATCTAATGGTATTAAAATCAATTTATATTTATAGTTTTGTTGCAATTCCACAGATACTGCAGGAGGTAGTTGAATAAAATTCAAGTAATAAACAATCATTAAAGTTACTGCTATAATCGATAATAACCATTTTTGTTTTATATATGATTTAAATTTCATTTTTTACTTCTCCATAGATATTTATTACATTTTAAAAAATATATAAATTAGTGTCAAATGAATATCTTGTAAAATACTTTGCTATAAAAATAGTATTAGTATATAATATTGATATACTAAATATATCGTGGCTTATTTTAAAATATTAAGGTGATTTTATGAATAACAAAGTAACTGTAGAAATTTTGGGAGTAAAATATCCTCTCCGCTATTCTAAAGATAGTGATATCAATGACATTCAAGAAGCTGCTAAAATAGTAGATGAAAATATTCGTCTTATGACTAAACAAAACCAATATTTGCCACCAGATAGAGTAGCAGTATTGACAGCACTTCAAATAGCTGAACAATTAATTCGCTTGAAAAAAGATTATAATGAATTTTGGGATATTCTTGATGAAAATCGCTCTAATAAACATAAATAAGCTAAAAAATAACATGAAGACATACACTAATGGTAGGCATTTTAATGGCACTACCATTTATTTTTATACTCTGTGTATTATAATAAGCTAAGAAAATAACTGGAGGAAAATATTTTGATAGAATTATTAGCCCCTGCTGGAGTATGGAAGCATTAAAAGCCGCTGTAGAAGGTGGTGCTGATGCTATTTATCTTTCAGGCAAAATGTTCGGTGCAAGAGCTTATGCCAATAATTTTGATGAACAATGCTTAAAAGAAGCCATTGAATTTGCTCATTTACGCAATGTAAAAATCCATGTAACTGTAAATACTTTAGTAGACAATTCTGAAATACCTGCACTTGCAGATTATTTTCGTTTTCTTTATGAAATAGGTGCTGATGCTGTACTCGTTCAAGATTTAGGTGCTGCACGTTTAGCTCAACTTGTAGCTCCTGATTTACCATTACACGCTAGTACACAAATGACAGTGAATAATTTAGCTGGTGTTCTTGCTCTTCAAGAACTTGGTTTTTCACGTGTCGTTTTATCTCGTGAAGTAACATTAAAAGATATTATTCATATCTGCCGTAATAGCGATGTAGAAATTGAAGTTTTCGCTCATGGTGCCTTATGTGTATGCTATTCCGGTCAATGCTTAATGAGCAGTATGATTGGTGGCAGAAGTGGTAACCGTGGTCGCTGTGCTCAACCATGTCGTCTACCTTATACTTTAGTTGATAAAAACAATAACAATGTTTTAAAAGATGCTGGACAATATTTATTAAGTCCTCGCGACATGAATACACTTGAACTAATTCCTGAATTTATCGAAGCTGGTGTCGTTTCTTTAAAACTTGAAGGACGCATGAAAAAACCTGAATACGTAGCTGTCGTTGTTGACGCTTACCGCCAAAAAATCGACTCTTATTATAGCCATACAGAAGTTCAAGAAGATATTCAAAAAAATCTTTCTCAAATATTCAATCGTGATTTCACTACTGCTTACTTAGAGAAAAAACAAGGTAAATTCATGATGAGCGATAAACGACCAAACAATCGCGGTCGCCTCGTAGGTAGAGTAATTCGCTATGATGATAATAAACGTCAAGCTATCATGAAACTCACTGATGATGTAAATATCGGTGATACTATTGATTTCTGGGTAAAAGTCGGCGGTCGTGTAAGTACTAATGTATCTAAAATCATCTATAAAAATAAAGAAATAACTTCTGCTAGTGCTGGCATGGAAGTCATCATTCCTGTACCAAATCGCGTACACCCACATGACCGTATATTTAAAGTTTTTGATGCTAATCTCATGCAAAAAGCTCGCAGTTATTATACTAGTGCTTCACCAATACGCAAAATAAATTTAAATATCGAGCTATTGCTAAACTCAATGAGCCTTTTATATTAAAAGCTACTGATGAAGATGGTTATAGTGCTCAAATAACTAGTGATTTCATTGTTGAAACAGCTCTAAAACGCGCTATGGATAAATCAACAGTACAAAAACAGATGGAACGTTTAGGCAATACTATTTATCAATTAGAAAATTTATCTTGCACTATTGATGAAAATGTCATTGTGCCTATGAGCGTCATGAATGATATTCGTCGCTTATTAATTGAAAAATTAATGTCCATGCGCCTTGAAGCTTATCATCGTCCACAGATTGCTAAAATTGATAATACTATTTGGCAACAGGATTTAGCTTCCAAATCATTCAATCAGACAAATAGACCTCAACTTGTAGTCGCTGTTGATACTATTGCTAAAGTACAGACAGCTATTGATAATCAAGCAGATATTGTTTTATTCGGTGGCGAATCTTATAATCATCAATTTATCACTGCTGAAATGTACGCTGAAGCTACAAAGCTTTGCCGTGAAGCTAATATTAAAATTGCTTTTGCTACACCTCGTATCATGCGCGATAATGAACAAACAGCCTTTACAAATTGGCTTACAAAAATAAAAGATATCGCTCCAGATATGATTTATGCACATACTTTAGCGCAAATGTACTTAATCAAACAATTTACAGATATCACTATCTGGGCAGATTTCTCCTTCAATGTCTATAATGATGTAACTTTAACTTTCCTAAATAATTATGACATTAAGGGAGCTACTGTTTCCCCTGAATTAAACTTAAACAGATAAAAACATTAAATGAAGCTTCTACATTGCCTCTTGAATGTATCGTTCATGGCAATATGGAACTTATGGTATCTGAATATTGTGTGCTTGGCAGTTTCTTAGGCAATTTAGATAAAGGCACTTGTACAAAACCTTGCGAAAAAAATAATTATTGGCTTTGCGACCGCAAATGAAAAATTCCCTATCGTAACAGACCAATATTGTCATATGCATTTATTAAATGCTAAAGAATTAAATATGCTAGCTCATGTTCCAGAATTTAGCAATCTTCATATTGACCGCATTCGCTTAGATGGCAGATATATGTCCAAAGAAAAATTAGCTAAATTCACTAAACTCTATAAAGAAATTATCCTTGAAGGCAAAAATCATCTTGCTTTAATGCCTGAAAATATCACTAAATATGAACAAAATATTACTCGTGGTCATTACTTCCGTGGAGTAGAATAATTTAAGGAAGGTATCTTTTTAACAAATGAATCAATCCGTATTTAAAACTTTAGAATATGCCAAAATTATCACTATGCTACAAAATATGGCTACTTCTAGTATGGGAAAAGAACTTGCTGAAAAACTATTACCAAGTAGCGATATTGACGAAGTAATTGAAAATCTTTCACATACACAAGAAGCTAGTAACATTTTAATTAGCTCTGAACCACCTTTTGGCGGTATTCATGATATTCGTTCATTATTAAAGAAAACATCTTTAGGTCTAGTAATTGAAATAAATTCATTACTTGATATTTTAAATACCATGTACGCAATGCGTAATCTCAAAAAATTCTTCAAAGAATTAGAAATAGATAGTCCCCAATTTAAAGAATGGCAAAATCTATTGAAATTTTGGGGCAACTTGAACGTGAAATAGATAATATTGTTGATGACCATGGCTCTATGCGTGATAGTGCTAGCGTTGAACTTATGCGTATTCGCCGTGAAATTAAATCTTCTCAGCGTCGCATCAAAACAAATCTTGATGGTATTTTAAAAAATCCTGATTATCAAAAATATTTTCAGGATAATATCGTTACTATCCGTGATGAACGCTATGTTATCCCTATCAAACAAGAATATCGTCAACATTTCCCAGGTGTCGTACATGACCAATCCTCTAGTGGTTCAACCTTATTTATCGAACCTATGTCCATTGTTGATTTAAATAATGATATCAAACAATTAGTCATTGATGAAAAACGTGAAATTGAACGCATCTTAAAAGTGATTTCTGAAAAAATAGCCAAAAATGCTGATAGCTTACTTCATAACTGCGAAGTCATGGCTCAATTGGATTTTGCTTTTGCTAAGGCAAAATTAGCTCGTAAAATGCACGCTACTATGCCAGAAATCAATGATGAAGGTATCGTCAATTTAGCTAAAGCTCGCCACCCATTACTCAATAAAGATAATGTCGTTCCTATTGATATCAGACTTGGAGAAGGATATCGTACTTTATTGATCACAGGGCCAAACACAGGCGGTAAAACAGTGAGCATGAAAACCTTAGGCTTATTAGTCTTAATGACTCAATCTGGTCTTTTTATCCCTGTTCAATCTGGTTCCAAAATTTCTATTTTCCAAAATGTCTATGCTGATATCGGTGATGAGCAAAGCATTGAACAGAGCCTCAGTACATTTTCCGCTCATATGCGCAATATCGTAAATATCTTGAATAATATTGAACATGATGACTTGCTCTTATTAGATGAAGTAGGTTCTGGTACTGACCCAGAAGAAGGTGCCGCCCTTGCCATGTCTATCTTAGAGAGATTGATGGAAATCGGCGCTTGTACTGTAGCTACTACTCACTATAACGAGTTAAAAACTTTTGCTTATTCTAAAGAAGGCATTGAAAATGCTTGTGTGGAATTTGACATCAAATCCCTTCGCCCTACTTATCGTTTATTGATAGGTACACCAGGGGCTAGTAATGCTTTTGCTATAAGTAAAAGATTAGGTTTATCAGATACTTTAATTTTACGTGCACAACAACTCATCAAAGCAGACCATGCTCAATTTGAAAATGTATTAAACACACTAGAAAATGAAAAATTGATGTATGAACAAAAAAATGCTGATATTGCTGAACGTCAACAACGCATTGAAAAATTAGAAAAACAACTTGCCGATATGAAGCAAGAAATGGCTAAGAAAAAAGAGCAAACACTTCGTAAAACTAAAGAACAATGTGCTAGTTTACTTCGCCGTACTCGTCGCGAATCTGAAGAAATCATCAAAGAATTGAAAGCCCAATTTAACGACCAGGGAATGAAAAAACGTCAAGAAACAATAGATGCTGCTCGTCATAAATTACGTGGTCGTTTGGATAAAGTAAGTCAACAAAATGATGATCCAAATAAACCAGGTGAAGCTGTCGATATTAAAACCATTGCTGTTGGTGATATCGTATATGTAAATAAACTTCGCCAAAAAGGAACTATCACTGATATCAGTGGTAAAGAATTAACTGTTCAATTGGGCAGTTTAAAAATGAATGTTAAAGCTAAAGATTGCTCTTTCGTTTCTCATGCTGTTAAAGTAAAAGAAACTGCACCATCTAAAAAAGCTGGTGGCTTCAATATGCTAGCTAAAGTCAGCCAAATTAGTACAGAAGTAGATATCAGAGGCTTAATGGTTGATGAAGCTATTGAAGTTGTTAGCAAATATCTCGATGATGCTGTAATTTCTGGTCTTTCAAGAGTATTAATCATTCATGGTAAAGGTACAGGAGCTCTGCGCAAAGGTATTCAAGAATATCTCAAAAATCATCGCAATGTTTTAAGCTATACTCTTGGTGATATGGACAAAGGCGGTAGTGGGGTAACCGCTGTAAAATTAAAATAACGCAAATAATTACTATATTTTTACCAAAACTAAACATAGTATTATAAATATTTGAGGTGTATTCTATGGATAAACAGCCTTTTAACGAAAAAAATCAACCTCTAATCATGCAACTGATAAAAAATAAGAAAAATCTTTGGCTTCAAAAAATTTTTCTTAGCACTTTTAACGCTATTTATAGTTGTATTTTTAGGTGTTGGTTGTGGGTTAGTTGCTATTGGCCTTGATGGTGATAAAGATGTTTCTGATATTCACCCACCTGCTTCTTCTCAAATTCTCGATATGAACGGCAATCTAATCACTAATATTCACGCTACTGAAAATCGTACATTAGTGACTTTAGATAAAATCCCTGCTAATCTACAAAATGCTTTTATCGCTGTCGAAGATAATCGCTTTTATGAACATAACGGTATTGACCCTAGAGGTATTTTCCGTGCGATTTATTCTAATTTAACAAGCGGTGAAGTGGCTGAAGGTGGTAGTACTATCACTCAACAATTAGCCAAAAATGCTTTTTTATCACAAGACCGTACATTCAAACGAAAAATTCAAGAATTTTTCATTGCTCTTCGCTTAGAAAGACAATATACTAAAGAAGAAATTTTAGAAATGTATCTCAACCAAATTTATTTTGGTAGAGGTGCTTATGGTGTTCAAGCTGCTGCACAGACATATTTTGGCAAAGATGTAAGTCAATTAGATTTGTCAGAATGTGCAATGCTTGCTGGTATACCTCGTAGTCCAAATTATTATTCACCACTTAATAATTTAGGTGCTGCTAATGAACGTAAAGCAGAAGTTTTAGACCAAATGGTAAAATATGGCTATATAGATTCTACTACAGCAGCTAAAACAAAAGCTGAAAGTTACGACTTGTAAATCCTAAAGAACAAGAAAATGATAATACTGCTTCATATTTTATTGATTATGTAACTCAAGAAATGATTGATAAATTCGGTGCTGATGCAGTATATAAAGAAGGCTTAAAAATTTATGTTTCCATTGACATGAACATGCAAAAAGCTGCTGAACAATCTGTAAATAGTTTATTACCAACTTATTACAATGATGCTAATGATCTTACTCAACCACAAGGCGCACTCGTAGCTATCGACCCTAAAACAGGATATATCAAAGCTATGGTTGGCGGTCGTGGTACTGACCAATTCAATCGTGCTGTACTTGCTGTACGTCAACCTGGTTCAGCATTTAAACCATTTACTTTTGCTACTGCTTTAGAAAATAAAATGACACCAGATACTACTATTGAGGATAAACCTTTCAAATTAGGTGATTGGCAACCTCAAAACTATGACCGTACATTTAGAGGTACAGTCTCCATGCGTCAAACAGCTATTAATTCTTTAAATATACCTACTATTCGTTTAGCAGAAAAATTATCTATCGATAAAGTTTTATTAACAGCTCAAAATTTAGGTATATCCACATTAGAATTAAATTCTAAAGATGCAAATGATAAAAACTTAGCTGCTTCCATCGGTGGTCTCACAAATGGGGTAACTGTTCTTGATATGGCTGGTGCTTATAGTGCTTTTGCAAATCATGGCGTTTATACAAAACCAACTGCTATAGTTAAAGTCGTTGACCGCAAAGGCAAAACTATTTATGAACATACACCAGAAACTAAACAAGTTTTATCTGAACGCACTGCTACTTTATTAACAGATATGCTTGAAGATGTTATCACTAAGGGCACAGGTAAAGCTGCTAATATCAACAGACCTGCTGCTGGTAAAACAGGAACTACCGATAATTACCAAGATGCTTGGTTTGCAGGTTATACACCTGATTTAGTAACAGTAGTATGGATGGGCTGTGATGATAATGATGTTATGCCTGGTATTACTGGTGGTACTACACCTGCGAAAATTTGGCAAAACTTCATGAAAACAGCACTTGCATCTATACCAGCTAAAAACTTTGATGGTTCAGATACTTCCATTGATAATCCAGTTCAAAATGTAGAAAGCAATGCTAAAACTACAGCTAAAGATGTTGCTCATGAAAAAGAAAAACCATCAAAAGAAGCACCTGATAAACAAAAACCTGTTCATAATGAACAGACAAACCCAAATGATGCTCAACAGCCAATTGATGAAAATGAACCAATTGAAGAAAATATCGAGCAACCATCTCTTCCAGCTCCAAGGCAAAATTTACCTGAACCAAGTATTCAACAAGGCAAAGGGTTAAATTAATAGATAATCATACAAAATTTAGGAGGACTTTTTGTGAGCGTATTTGATACACTTAAAGAACGTGGTTACTTAGCTCAAGTAACACACGAAGAAGAACTAAAAAAAGCTTTAGAAACTGAGCAAGTTACATTTTATATGGGATTTGACCCAACAGCAGACAGCCTTCATGTTGGTCATTTCTTAGCTTTAATGGCTATGTCTCATATGCAAAAAGCAGGTCATCGCCCTATTTGCTTAGTTGGTGGCGGTACTGGTACTGTAGGTGACCCTTCTGGTCGTACAGATATGCGTAAAATGTTAACTGATGAAGATATTGAACATAATTGCAATTGCTTCAAAAAACAAATGGAACGCTTTATCGATTTCTCTGATGGTAAAGCTTTAATGATCAACAATGGTGATTGGCTTCGCAAATTAAATTACATTGAATTACTTCGCGATGTTGGTCCACATTTCTCTGTTAATCGCATGCTTACTGCTGAATGTTACAAACAACGTTTAGAACGTGGTTTAACATTCCTTGAATTCAATTATATGATCATGCAGGCTTATGACTTCATGGAATTAAATCGTCGTTATGGCTGTGTACTTGAATTAGGTGGCGATGACCAATGGTCTAACATCATTGCTGGTGTTGAACTCATTCGTCGTAAAGAAGCAAAACCTTCTTATGGTATGACATTCAACCTTCTCACTAACAGTGAAGGTAAAAAAATGGGTAAAACAGCAAAAGGCGCACTTTGGCTCGACCCTGAAAAACTTCTCCATACGACTTCTATCAATACTGGAGAAATGTTGCTGACAGCGATGTAGAAAAATGTCTTGCACTTCTCACATTCTTACCAATGGACGAAGTTCGTCGCCTCGGTAGCTACAAAGACCAAAAAATCAACGAAGCAAAACAAGTTCTCGCTTATGAAGTTACAAAACTCGTTCATGGCGAAGAAGAAGCTAAAAAAGCTCAAGAAGCTGCTCAAGCACTTTTCAGTGGTAAAGGTAATATGGACAATGCTCCAACTATCACTATTACAGAAGCAGACTTTGGCAAAAAATTACTTGATATCTTAGTAGATAACAAAGTATTTGAATCCAAAGGTGCTGGTCGTCGTTTAATCGCTCAAAACGGTGTATCCATTGGCGATGACAAATGGACTGACGTAGAAAAAGTATTAACAGCAGAAGACCTTGCAAATGGCGATATGATCGTTCGCAAAGGTAAAAAGAAATTCTATCGTCTAATCAAAGCATAAAAATCATAAAATTATAAACAAAAAGCTAGAATATATTCCATAATAATATTGATATATTCTAGCTTTTTATCTTTATCAGTAGACTATAATTACTATATTTAATTTATTTCTCAATCAATAAAGAAATGAACCTTTTAAATGATTTGCAAATACTCGTTTTTTATGGTATACTCTAAAAAGATATTTTCTTTACAAAGTTTTATCTAAATCTTTAAAATTTTCTTTACTTATCTATTACATATTAGATAATTTATAGTTTAATTTATTAAGGAGTGCGTTTAAAAGATGTCAGGACATTCTAAATGGGCCAATATTAAACGAAAAAAAGGTGCAAATGATGCCATTCGTGCAAAAATGACTACAAAAATTGGTCGTGAAATCACTATTGCTGTTCGTATGGGTGGTGCTGACCCTACTGGTAATATGCGTCTTAAATTAGCTTTAAGCAAAGCTAAATCTAACAATATTCCTAAAGATAATATCAATCGTGCTATTCAAAAAGGCTTAGGTGCTTCTGATGGTAGCAATTACGAAGAATTAATTTATGAAGGTTACGGTCCAGCAGGTTCTGCTGTTATGCTCGAAGTTATGACAGATAACCGCAATCGTACAGCTGCTGATATTCGTCATTTATTCTCCAAATACGGCGGAAACCTCGGCGAAACTGGTTGCGTAGGCTGGATGTTTCACAAAAAAGCAATTTTTGTTGTAGACAAAGAAGCTTTCGATGATGAAGAAAGCCTTATGATGATTGCTCTTGATGCTGGTGCTGAAGACTTCAAAGCAGAAGATGATTCTTTTGAAATCACTGCTGCTCCTGAAGATTTCGATGCAATCTCTCAAGCATTAGAAGAAAACAACATTGAAACAGTTGAATCCGAAATCACTATGATTCCTGATACTACTGTTAAAGTTGAAGGCAAAGACGCTGAAAAAATGCAGACTCTTATCGATATGCTTGAAGAACATGATGATGTTCAAAACGTTATTCCAACTACGAAATGGACGAAGAATAAAATAATCTTTAGACGCAGTAATAACTGCGTCTATTTTTATCTAAAGATATATAATCGAGGTATTTATCATGGAATTTTTACAAGCCTTAAAAAATCGTCGCAGTATCTATAATTTAGGCACTAATGTTAATTTATCTAATAAAGAAATAACTTCTATCATCTCCGATTGTCTAAAATATAGCCCATCTGCTTTTAACTATCCTACAACAAATGTTATTATCGCCTTTGGTGAAAAACATCAACAGATTTGGCAAATTACTACAGATATTTTAAAAGAAAAATTAGCTAAAAAAGAAGAAACTTTCGCTGTAGCTCAAAATAAAATCAATAAATTCAAAGCTGGCGTTGGCACTATCTTATTTTTTGAAGACACTGAAATCATCAATGAATTAAAAGAAACTTATGCTATGTATGCTGAAAATTTCTCCACATGGTCAAATCAAGCAAATGGTATGCTTCAAAATAATATCTGGACAGCATTAAGCCAAGCAAATATCGGAGCTAATCTTCAACATTATAATCCTTTAATTGATGATAAAATCAAAGAATTATTCTCTATTCCTGATACATGGAAATTAACAGCTCAAATGCCATTTGGTAGCATTGAAGCACAACCAAATGAAAAATATATTGAAGATATTTCCACTCGCTTAAAAATTTATTAAAATCAATATAAAATTATAGTCATGTTTGAATAATATATTTAAACATGACTTTTGTTATTTTTAAAAACTAGTTAATCATGATATAATGTGAACTGCACATTTTTGCTAAATTTGATATACTAAAAGGAGGATTTTATGCTTGCTTTAGGTATTGACCCTGGGACTGCTATCTGTGGTTATGGTCTTGTAGATATGCAAGGAAGCCGTCTAAAAGCCATTGAATATGGAGCTATTTTGACGAGTCCACAGATGCGACCACAAGATAGATTATTAAAAATTCATCGTGAACTTACAGATATTATTCAAAAATATAAACCTGATGTAATGGCGTAGAACAATTATTTTTCAATCGCAATGTAACTACTGCCATTCCTGTCGGTCAAGCTCGTGGTATCGTCTTATTGACCGCAGCCGAAAATCAAATTGAATTAGTCGAACGCACACCGCTACAAATCAAGCAATCCGTAGTAGGCTTTGGCAGAGCGAGCAAAGAACAAGTTATCTATATGGTAACAAAATTGCTCCATCTTCCTGAACCGCCAAAACCTGATGATGTCGCCGACGCTCTAGCTGTAGCTATCTGTACTACTCATTGTATGAATAGCCTCACATGGCGAAATAAATTATAATTAAATTAATAATGATTAATAAATAAATTAACAAGGAAAGATTTTATGATAGGATATTTACAAGGAAAAGTCACTTATATTGCCAGTGATTTTTGCTTTATTGATGTTCATGGTGTCGGCTATCGCGTATTTATCAGCACTAGCACACGTGCACAATTAAAAATGAATGAAGAAATCAAACTCTTTACTTATTTAAGTGTGCGTGAAGATGCCATGTTATTATACGGTTTCATCAATCAATTAGAATATGATGTATTTTGCAAATTGATTTCCGTATCTAAGATTGGCCCTAAAGCTGGGCTTGGTCTGCTCTCTAGTCTTTCTAGTGAAAAACTCATCTGGGCTATCCAAAATAAACAAGTCAGCCTACTCACCAATGCCCCTGGAATTGGCAAGAAAACAGCTGAACGCATTGTCTTGGAATTAAAAGATAAATTAACTGAACTTAACTTAAGTATTTCTGATGAAGTCTTAGACCAACCAATCTTGATTGATACACCTAGCGAAGATGAAAAATAGATATGTATGAAGAAGCAACTCAAGCCCTTCTTTCTCTTGGCTATACAAAACCAGAAATCAATTCTGTACTAAAAAAAGCTGGCAATATGACCAATACAGAAGATATTATTAAATTTGCACTCAAAGAATTATCCTTAAGCTAAAACAAAAATATAACATAATAGATTAAATAAAGGAGCTTTTATTATGAAATTTTCTCCGCAAAATGAACGTCAATTTGCCGTAGTCGGTCTTGGCAGATTTGGCAGAAATATCGCTAAATCTCTTCATGAAATGGGCTATGATGTTCTTGCTATTGATAAAGATATGGAAAAAGTCCAAGACTTTAGCCATGAAGTAACTCATGTAGTTCAAGCAGATACTACAGATGAAGAAGCACTTCGCTCTTTAGGCATTTTAAATTTTGATGTTGTAATCGTGGCTATCGGTGATGATACTGAAGCTAATATCATGACTACACTTCAATTAAAAGAAATCGGTGTTCCTTATATCGTAGCTATCGCTAAAAGTCCATTGCAAATCAAAGTATTGGAAAAAATCGGAGCTAACCGCATTGTTGCGCCAGAGCGAGATATGGCTCGCCGTGTTGCTTATAACCTTGCTTCTACAAATATCATGGATTATATTGAATTATCACCAAAATTCAGTATCGTGGAAATCGCTGTGCCAAAAGCTATCCGCAATAAAACACTCAGCGAATCAAATATCCGTGCTAAATATGGCTTAAACGTTGTTGCTATCAAACGTCATGATAATTTAATTATTTCTCCACTTCCTACAGAAGTATTACTCGAAAATGATATCGCTATCGTTGTTGGTAGCAATGAAAGTATCAATGGCTTGGAGGCTCTAGAAAAATAATGGAGCTAATCACAAGTTTAACTAATGCCAAAGTCAAAATGCTTTAAGCCTCCAGCAAAAAAAATATCGCGACAAATACCAATTATTTATATTAGAAGGTATTCGCAATGCTGAAATGGTTATTGCCAAAAATATTTCCGTGCAAATGTGTTTTTTCACACAAAAAGCCTTTACAAATGAACGCGGAAAATCCATTTTAGAACAATTAAATTGTCCTTGTTTTGAAATTCCTGAACATATTTATCAAAAAATCAGCGATACTCAATCTCCACAGGGATTAATGTTGATTTTACCTATACAAAATCACAATTTAGATGATTTAGCTACAATAAATAAATCAGGACTTTATCTGATTTTAGATAGATTACAAGACCCTGGAAATATCGGTACCATCATTCGCACAGCTGATGCTATGGGTGTAAAAGCCATTATCTGCCTAAATGGAACAGCCGATATCTATTCTCCAAAAGTAGTGCGTTCTGCGATGGGTTCTTTATTCAATCTCCCTATAATCACTAAAATTTCTGAACAAGATTTATTATCTTTTTGTCAAATCATAATTTAACACTTTATGCTACAGCTTTAGATAATAGTGCCAAAGCTTCATGGGATATTTCCTATCCTCAAGATTGTGCTATTATTTTGGGCAATGAAGCCAATGGTGTTTCTGATAATTTATTAGACAAATGTAATGCTAAAATATACATTCCGATGAAAGGCGATGCTGAATCATTGAACGTGGCAAATGCTGGTTCGATGATTATGTACGAATATTGTCGCCAAAATATTTGACCACAGTAAAAATCAATGCTATAATCTAATAGCTAAAGACATGAGTATGAAAGATAATCGCGTATACTTTTTGTATATGAGGAAAGTCCGGGCTCCACAGGGCAATGTGCTGGATAACGTCCAGCGAGGGTGACCTCAGGGAAAGTGCTATAGAAACTTAAACCGCCTGTGTATACAGGTAAGGGTGGAAAGGTGCGGTAAGAGCGCACCAGCATGCAGGTGACTGTATGGCTAGGTAAACCCCACATGGAGCAAGACCGAATAGGGAAGGGATGAAGTGGCCCGCTGAGCCTTCCGGGTTGTGTCGCTAGAGCTTATAGGTAACTATAAGTCCAGATAAATGATTATCACCACGCAAGTGGAACAAAACTCGGCTTATTGATTACTCATATCTTTAGTGAAAACTGCCTTATTGGCAGTTTTTTTATTTTAACTATTTGATTTTTAAGCTAAATATATTAAAATATATTTAGCAATAACTATTTACATTAATAAAATTTATTTTAATCTAGGATAAAGAAGGAGTTTCTTGTGGATATTAATCAAATGCAAACTATTTTACAATCAAATTTGAAACCTAATCGTTATGCTCATTGTCTTGGGGTAATGGATACTGCCATCATCTTGGCAAAACGATTTGGCGTAGATGAAGAACAAGCTGCTATTGCTGGCTTATTGCACGATTGTGCACGTGAGTTTGCAACCGAAGATTTAATTGCTGAATGTGAAAAACGTCATCTCTATATTACAGATATTGACCGTCAATTACCTATTTTAATGCATGCCCCACTCGGCACTGCTATTGCTAAAGAAAAATATGATGTTCATGATACTGCTATTTTAAAAGCTATCGCTTCTCATACTGTTGGCGGAGCTAATATGTCTAAACTCGACAAAATAGTTTATCTTGCCGATATGATAGAACCTCATCGTAAATTTGAAGGCTTAGATAAACTTCGCAAACAAGCCATGACACAAGACCTTGATACTGTGATGATAAGTGCTTTTAACCAATCCATATTATTTATTATGCGTAAAGGACATACTATTCACCCATATACAGTAGCTGCGCGTAATGAAATTCTCCTCCAACGAGAATTATAATATGCCCTCAAAAAAGATTAAAACTTCAACAAAAACTACGAATAGAAAAACGAAAAAGCCACTTATTAAACGTATACGCCTTGGTCGTTTATTGCTTGTACTTATACTTTTATCTGGTATTGTATATGGCTCATATATTGTAATTTCTGAAATTTATTCTTGGGGTAGTTTTAAATATGCTCAATACCAAGAAGCACATCCTAGCAAACCACAAAAACCACCTATTCCACCGCAATTCACTGATAGACGTTTTGAAAATTACACTAATATTTTATTCATTGGTATAGATGATAAACCTGTTGAAGGTATTGCTGAATCTGGTCGTTATGCAGATGCTCTCATGCTTGTAAGCATGGATCATACTAATGGGGAAATACGTTTCTTATCTCTACCTAGAACAATCAAGACCTCTATAGATGGTCGCAAAGACCCAGAATATCTCAGCTTCACTTATTATTATGGTGGTGCACCTTTGACAGTTAATACTGTTTCCCAATTATTAAATATACCAATAACTCAATATGTAGCTTTAGACCGTAAAAGTATAGCTAAATTTGTAGATACTATTGGTGGAATTAATTTATATGTAGAAAATAATATGGATTATGAAGACCCTGTAAGTGCACTTCTGTCCATCTCACTCAAGGATATCAACATTTAACTGGCGATATGTCTCAACAATATCTCATCTTTCGCAATGATGATTTAGGTGATATTGGTCGTATTCAACGTCAGCAAAAATTTGCCAAAGCTTTATTCGAAAAAATGATGTCCTTGAAAACAATTCCTACATTGCCAACAATTCTTGATATTTGGGAAAATAATATTGATACTAATATTAACATTTTAGATATTTCTAATCTGATAAATTTATTAGATACTCTTAGCACTACAGAAATAAAAATTAAAATGCTTCCAGGTAATCTCACTCCAACTGGCGATTGGGTACCAGATAATGCCCGCGTAGAACAAGAAATAAATGATATGTTCCCCCAGTTCCAGAAGATACCACTGAGGACGCTGAAGAA
>ENA-OQHP01000321-OQHP01000321.1-human-gut-metagenome-genome-assembly--contig:-NODE-321-length-15876-cov-1.480538_pt1 | contig 15876 bp, 21 predicted proteins | sample MGYA00242563_ERZ504717 | MGnify/ENA primary metagenome ERZ504717 (study PRJEB26092, sample SAMD00036212) | human gut metagenome | host: Homo sapiens | study: EMG produced TPA metagenomics assembly of... | reverse complement strand
TAAATAATTTTGTGTCTTTTGTTAGCCATAAATAAACCTCCTTGTATTTTTATGAATCTGCCTACCAAGAAAAGGCTATGGCAGGCAGATTATTTGTTTTATTCGCTATCGTCTGTACCCCCCCCCCGAAAAGGTTCTTCAAAAATCCGCAAAACCATCTTCGGAGTTGGGCTTAACTTTGACGGTATCGAAACCGAATTTCTTTTTCATCAAATCAGTGAGCTTTATTGTCTGCTCAGACATAATATCTTTGATGAGGTTGTTGGTTTCCTCCGCCCACTCCATTCCACCGTCAATATCTTCGAGAAATGCCTTATTTCCAGAAGAACTGCAACTGATTGATGTAGGCGTTACGACCACTTCACAAGTAAACGGATGGATTTCAATATCTTTCGTATCATCCATAATGTGTTTGAGTGCCATCATTGCCATAAGTGCGTCAAGTTATCATTCTTTCCTGCCATAGTGTTTCCTCCTACAGTTCAATAACTGTTAATTCATTGTTGCTTGTGGTTCTAGTTGCTATGAACTGCAACCCTTTCTTTTTGCACTTCTCATAGAGACGTGTGCGGTTTTCCTCAGACAGTTTCTCAGTACCATCAATGAGGATGATCTGTAATCCTGCCGGATTCTGAATTGCCACATCAATGCAGAGGTCAAGTTTTTCTCCCTCTGACAAATTGCTTACCGGCAATCCATTGATAAGAGGTATTCCGTCTTTAACGGTCAGACCCTCAATCGGAATCTCTGCGGTTTCCAGAATGGTTCCCGGAAGAGTTCTTGCCAGTTCAATCTTCTCTGTGAGACTGTTTGACTCACTCTGTAACTCATCAACCTCTTTCTGGATGTTCAACATTCTGTGCCACTCATTGATATGGCCTTTCATCTTCTCAGTCTCATTGGCTTTTGCCATAAGATCATCAATAGGTGTGGTTTCCATATCTGCGTATTCTGCGTATGATGCCTGTTCTGCTTCGTACTTAGACACGGATGCCTCATACTCCGACTGAATTACCTTTACCTTGTCCGCTTTTACACCGGCAAGACCGTCTTTCTTCTCTCTTAGAGCTTTTATTCTCTCTTCAAGCTGCGCCAACTCACTCTCAATGCTCTTTTCCTGCTGAGCCATTTCCGTATCAAGTGCGGCAATCTTAATCTCCTTGTCTGCCTGGAATGAGCGGATTTTTCCATCGTGGCTGTCTCTAAGGCGTTTTTGCCTTTTCGATAGTCTCATTGTTCTTACGGATCTTCTCAATCTCTGTGTAGAGGTCTGAGAGGTTTTCCTTTTCCCATCTCTCTCCGTCATAGTCGATAGGAAGTGAACTACCAATATCTGCGATAACTGCTTTCTTCGCACGAATATCACGGTTTACATCCTGACGGTGCATGAAGTAGTAACCGTTTTCTGCCTGAATATCATTCAGGACAGCCAAGATGTTCTGCTCGTAATTTACGTCCCTCGGAATTTCCCCAAACCATTCCTTAATGGTGTCAAGGTTCCAATCGTACTGAATCATATCCAAAATCGTTGCGTTCTGGGTTTTCTTGTCCATAGAGATGAACTCCATAGGGGAAAGCTGCAACGGTGTGAATATTGTTTTCAGAAACGATTCAGGACTGGGAATTACATTGCCGTTCTGCTTAACAGATTTGTAATCTGTCATTGCCGTTCTGGCTTTTCTGTCAATGGAGAGACCGTTATCTGTTTCTATGTAGATCTCTCCCTCTGTCTCTCCGTTTTTTACGATAAATTCACGGTCGGAGGAATTTGTAAGAGCATATCTGATTGCGTCAATAACGGATGTTTTTCCAGTACCGTTGTCTCCGACAAGTTCAATGTTCTTTCCGTCCCCCTGCCATTCCTTAATCCCGAAGAGCTGCTTTATCGTGATTTTTGAAATCTTCATGGTGGATTTTCCTTTCTCTGTTTATGGGGTTCGGCAATACCTTACCCCTAAACCGCTACTGAATTACTGTTACGTTGGATGCCTGCGGTCCCTTGGTCCCGTCAACAACATCAAATTCTACGAGCTGTCCCTCTACGAGAGTCTTGTAACCGTCCATCTGTAATGCGCTGAAATGGCAGAACACGTCAACTCCATCTTCGCCGGTAATGAAACCGTAGCCCTTTGCGGCGTTGAACCATTTAACTGTACCTTTTCTCATGGTGCGTCTCCTTTCCTCAAAAATATCTATTAAACAATCCTTGCGGATGCTTAACCTATACCAAGTCGTTCTTTCTCCTGATCCAAAAGGTGGCGATATATGTAAAATCCCCACTTGGATTTACCCTCTCGCTTTATGGCATATCCAATAGGCAATTTCTCCCTTTTCATAAGTTCACGGAGCGTAATCACATCCATTTGCAACTCTTTTGCTGCATTTTTTGGTGTTACTCTCTCACTGTTCATTGCTTCTTACCTCATTTTGTTCGTTTTGCTGTGCCTTAGTTCGTTGTGGATTATCCTTTTCATGTTTGCTCGACTAAACTTTTTGGGTAAAAAGTTTGCTGACAGGGACATTCAAAGCCGCCGCCAACGATTTCAGAGTACCGACCATAGCCTCATGCTCTTCGTTGTTTTCAAGCAGAACTATGGTTGTTCTGCTTACGCCAGACATTTGAGCTAACTGTTCCTGGGTAAGTTTCTTCTTTTCTCTAAGTTCTCTGATTCGATACGCCATTACTGCGCCTCCTTTCTTTGTCCGATGTTTGCTCGACTGAACAATTTGAGTATAGCCGACTAAACATTTATTGTCAAGCACATTTTACAAAAAAATTGACTTTTTGTTCAGTGCATTGTATAATGGACTAAACATTGAAAGGAGGTTTTCTTATGACATTAGGGCAGATAATAAAGGCATACAGAGAGACAAACAGCATGAGTATGGATGACTTTTCTAAGGCTAGTAAAATAAGCAAAGGGTACATATCGCAGCTCGAAAATAATCTCAATCCAAAAACAGGAGAACCGCCTGTTCCGTCTATTCAATCTATAAGGAAAGCTGCAAACGGAATGTTTATGACGTTTGACGAATTATTCTCTCAGCTTGACGATAATACGAAAGTTGACGCAGAACCGGAGAAAGTGAAGATGGCCAAAAAGGCTATCCGTATTCCTGTGCTTGGTAACGTGGCAGCCGGAGTTCCTATTGAAGCCATTGAGGATGTTATAGATTATGAGGAAATATCAGAAGAATTGGCTCACACTGGGGATTTCTTTGCTTTGAAAATAAAGGGAGATTCCATGGAGCCTCGTATCTGCAATGGGGATGTTGTGATTGTCCGCAAACAGAACTATGCAGAATCAGGCGATCTTGTCATTGTGTTAGTCAATGGAGACAGTGCCACTTGCAAAAGTTGGCAAGTTCCCTAGTGGAATCAGACTCATTCCTTTTAATCAGACCTATGAGCCTATGTTTTATTCAAATGAGGAAATTGAGAATAAGCCAGTGAGAATCATTGGTAGAGTCGTTGAAAATCGGCAAAAATACTAAAATAGAAAACCGCCTCTGCTGCTAACAGAGACGGCATCTATAAACACACACCGGAAAGATCCGATGAATGTTTGACTGAACACCTTGCATTATATCATCTTCCCGGTAGAAAAACAATATACCGGGCATTTTTACGCCCATTTTTAGGAAAAGGAGGATGATATTATGCGTCTGCCAAACGGTTACGGTAGTGTAATCAAACTAAAAGGCAAGAGGCGTAAGCTTATGCTGTCCGAACTTCTGAAATTGCGGAATTTGTAGAGATTGATGCTCCGAAAGATCCGCCGTCTAATATCCGCCGGGAACTCAACCGGTATAACTTCAAATGGAAAAGAAAAGCTCAGATGTGGGCTGCCATTTCCTCAGATGCCATCTGTGAGTTCGCTGAGACTCTGATGCAGGAAGAGGGCTATGAGTATTCCATAGCTTACCGGCAGACATTCAAGTATCTTGAATACTTTGCCAAGCAGGAACACGCCTATGCTTTTCTGTCGGAATTGAATAATGCCGATGTGGTTGCGGAACATATTAAATATGCTGAGACACCTACTTTTGCAGAGATGTATGGGAAGTGGAAGAACTATCGTAAGTCTCTGCCAGATAAGATTTCATCAAACACCTGGCGGAACTATGAGATTGCTTTCAACCACTTATCAGATTTGCACCACAAGAAATTTAATGCCCTACGAACTGATGAGGTCCAGGAGTGTATCAATAAATGGACCTGTAAATCAAACTCTACTGTCTCTAATATCCGCACGATCCTCAACAATCTATACAAGTATGCCCTGATGAACAACTATATAGAAAAAGATTTGTCTAAGTTCTTTGTATATTCGTGGGTCGATCCGGCGGAACAGATTCATAGTCGATATACCAATGAAGAAATCGCAATCCTTTGGTCTAAACTGTATGTGATAAACAATGTGGACCTCATTCTCATTACGATCTACACCGGCCTAAGACCTACGGAACTTTTGGAGATAACCACGGATAATGTGCATCTGGATGAACAATATATGATCGGAGGAATGAAAACAGAGGCCGGCACAGACAGAACAATACCAATCGCAGATAAAATTCTGCCACTAATAAAGAATCGGTTTGATCCGAACAGAAGATTTCTTGTGAATAATAAGTATGGAAACCACTACACCTACGGTTCGTATGTGAGTGCAAATTTCAACACCGTTATGAACAGACTCGGTATGCAGCATCTACACATGACGGTCGCCACACGTTCGCATCTCTCATGGATGATGTCGGAGCGAATGAGGTTTGTATCAAACTCATAATGGGCCACAGCATGAGAAACAATGTCACAAAGGGAGTGTATACACATAAAACCACACAGCAGCTTATTGATGAAGTCAACAAAATTTAAGGGAGGTCATGCCTCCCTTTTACTGTATAAATATTCCAAAACAGTGCCAAAAACCAAGTATATTATGCGTATATTATGCAAAATCGTTTGTATCTTGCGTGTATATTATAAGTGTATTGCCAGTATATTACTATCGAATTTTTACTCAAACTTACGAACACTCACTGTAAAAATACGCACAATAAAACCCCGGAAACATTGAATTTCCGGGGTTCGTTTTTATTGATTAGCACACACCCTGAGCTAACATAGCATCTACTACCTTCTCAAATCCGGCAATATTTGCACCTGCTACATAGTTTCCAGGTACTCCGTATCTTTCAGCTGCATCTGCTGCCTTTGCGAAGATGTCGATCATGATCTTGTGCAGTCTCTCATCAACTTCTTCAAAGGTCCAGGACAGTCTTAAGGAGTTCTGGCTCTGCTCCAGACCGGAAGTAGCAACGCCACCAGCGTTAGCTGCCTTACCAGGCATGAACAGGATCTTCTTCTCAACGAACAGGTCAGTAGCTTCTCTTGTGGAAGGCATGTTAGCACCTTCAGCAACTGCGAAGCAGCCATTTGCTAAAAGAGCCTTAGCATCATCTAAGTTCAGCTCGTTCTGGGTTGCGCATGGAAGTGCGATATCGCAAGGAATGGTCCAGATGCCCTTGCCTTCTGTATAAACAGCGGTAGGAACAGCATCTGCGTACTCTTTGATACGTCCTCTGCGTACTTCCTTGATCTCCTTAACAACATCTAACTTGATGCCGTCTGCATCGTAGATATAGCCGTTGGAATCGCTCATTGCTACAACCTTTGCGCCATACTGCTGAGCCTTCTCAACTGCGTAGATAGCAACATTACCGGAACCGGAAACCAGAACAGTCTTTCCTGCGATCTCCTTGCCGTTGTGCTTTAACATCTCGTCTAACATGTATACAAGGCCGTATCCTGTTGCCTGGGTTCTTGCTAAAGAACCACCGAAGGTTAAGCCCTTACCGGTTAAAACGCCTTCATATAAACCAGTCATTCTCTTGTACTGGCCAAACAGGTAGCCGATCTCTCTGCCGCCTACACCGATATCACCTGCTGGAACGTCTGTATCCTTCCAATGTGACGGTACAGCTCTGTCATAAAGCTCTGGCAGAATGCCATAACTTCGCGGTCAGATTTGCCCTTAGGATCAAAGTTGGAACCGCCTTTGCCGCCGCCCATAGGAAGACCAGTCAGAGAGTTCTTCAAAGTCTGCTCGAAACCTAAGAACTTTAAGATGCCCTGGTTTACAGATGGATGGAAACGAAGTCCGCCCTTGTACGGTCCGATTGCACTGTTGAACTGTACACGGTAACCCTTGTTTACCTGAACCTTTCCATTGTCATCTACCCACGGTACGCGGAAAGAAACAATACGTTCTGGCTCAGTGAAACGCTCCAGGATACCAGCTTTGCGGTACTTCTCCTCATTTGCATCAATAACCAGTCTTAAAGAATCCAGAACCTCTTTTACGGCCTGGTGGAATTCAGGTTCACCTGGATTCTGTGCAACTACTCTCTCGTAAATTTCATCAACGTAAGACATTTGAATACCCTCCTTGGTTTTTATTAAATTTTTTTGGAATATCGGCTCTATGGGGGGACCGGCTTCCCAGGGGATACTTGCTTTATTAAGCAGGCACTTTAGGAAAAGTATAGCAAGTTAATTTGCTAAAGTCAAGAAACAATTACATATTAAACCCATACGAAAATGCTTATTAAATATATAACTCCAAGTTATAAAAAAGCACCCTCCTTTGTATTCTTAAGAATCTGCACTTTTTCTTCTTCTGTCAGCCCAACCAGTTTCTTAAGATATTCAAACTCCTTCTTAAGCTCTGTACGGCAGATGGCCATATCATCGGTGCACACAGCTACCCTGATCCCCTGGCTTAAATATTCTCTTAAAGGATAAACTTTCATATCCGGGATCGCCTTGGTAATCCGGTTGCTGGTTGGACACATTTCCAAGAAAATGCCCTTTTCACGGATCATGCGCACAACAGCCGGATCCTCATAGCTTCTCACTCCATGTCCGATCCTTGATGCACCCATTTCAATGGCACAGGCTACCTCTGCTGCTCCGCCGGCCTCACCTGCATGGATGGTAAATGGAATGTTCCTGTCAGCAGCCTTCTTAAACAGCTCTTTATATTTATAAGTAGGATAAAGAGCCTCTGCTCCCGCTAAGTCCATGGCTGCCACACCATAACCTTTCCTTCTGCCTGCCAGAATACGCTTCTTACATACTCCCCGGTCAGCTCCATGGTCTCTTCGTTTGCCCTTTCATTTCCATTGCCACGCATACAGCAAAGGATCAGATTACATGGCAGTGTGGAGCGTTTAAGACCGTCCAGAGCCGCTTCTATGACCTGTGCCTGAGATAATCCACCCTGACAGTGCAGCTGAGGCGCAAAACGCAGTTCTGCGTAGGAAAGGCCTTCTGCCTTTAACTCTTCCTGTACCAGATATACCGCCTCACTAATAACTTCCTTTGTCTGCAAAAGTTTCAACGGCAGATCAAAACACTGCAAAAATTCATTTAAGCTCTGGCAGTCTTCCCCTACAGACAATGCATTGTTTAACTGCTCTCCCTCATATGGCAGTTCTATCCCCTGAAGTGCCGCCAGCTTTTTGGCGATCCGGGGTGTAATGGCACCGTCTAAATGAAGATGCAGTTCCCCATAGCCTGTTTCCTGATCTTCCATTTCCATCGTTTCCTTTAAATCTATTTCCATCTGTAATCCCCTTTCGCAGAATGTTTCACGTGAAACATTTCTTACCCTTCTTGTTTTTTACCAACAGTATAGCTGATTTTCCGGAAACACCAGATTTCGTTGTATAATCCAGTCCCCAATACTCACAAACACAATTCCTCATAAACTCCCAAACGCGAACAGACCGCCTGCCAAAAAGGCCGACGGTCTGCTCCAAACACAAAGGATAAAGGTTTTACCCACAATGGGTTCGATTTATATTTAATGATTATTTTCCGTAGTAAGCTCTTAAGTACATTTCCTTGATCTCGCTCATCAGAGGATATCTTGGGTTAGCACCGGTGCACTGGTCATCGAATGCCTGCTCTACCATGTCATCCAGTCCTGTCTAAGAAATCTTTCTCATCAATTCCGTATGCCTGGATAGAGGACTTAACACCAACCTCGCTTCTTCAGATCTTCGATCTTCTCCATCAGCTTCTTAACTGCCTCAGCATCATCCTTCGCCTGGATACCTACGAAACGAGCGCACTCTGCGTATCTTGCCTGGGTATGTGGATACTGATACTGGGAGAAGGTTCCCATCTTGCGTGGGTTCTCAGCAGCGTTAAACTCAATTACCAGGTTTAATAACAGTGCATTTGCAAGTCCATGTGGCAGGTGATGGAATGCACCTAATTTATGTGCCATAGAGTGGCAAACACCTAAGAATGCATTTGCAAATGCCATACCAGCCATGCAGGAAGCGTCTGCCATCTTCTGACGTGCTTCTACATTTCCAGGCTCATTGTAAGCAGTTGGAAGATATTCAAATACATTCTTCATAGCCTTTAATGCAAGACCGTCTGTATAGTCTGTAGCCATAACAGAAGCATATGCTTCCAGAGCGTGTACCAGAACGTCCAGACCGGATGCGCTGGTCAGTCCCTTAGGCTGGCTCATCATATTGTCAGTATCTACAATTGCCATCTTAGGCAGCAGCTGGTAGTCAGCTAACGGATACTTAACACCGGTGTCTGATCAGTAATAACTGCGAATGGTGTAACCTCAGAACCAGTACCGGAAGAGGTAGGAACTGCTACAAAGTATGCCTTCTCGCCCATGGTTGGGAAGGTATATACACGCTTACGGATATCAATGAAACGCATTGCCATATCCATGAAGTCTGCTTCTGGATGCTCATAGAGAACCCACATGATCTTGCCGGCATCCATTGCGGAACCGCCGCCCATTGCGATGATCACATCCGGCTCAAATTCTCTCATCAGCTTTGCGCCAGCCTGTGCATTTGCCAGGGTTGGGTCTGGCTGTACATCAGAGAATACAGTGTAAGTAATTCCCATTTCATTTAAACGGTCAGTGATAACATGTGTATATCCATTCTTGTACAGGAAAGAGTCTGTTACGATGAAGGCTCTCTTCTTGCCCATAACGTCCTTTAATTCCTTCAGTGCTACAGGCAGACAGCCCTTCTTAAAGTAAACCTTCTCAGGTGCTCTGAACCACAGCATGTTCTCTCTCCTCTCAGCAACAGTCTTGATATTTAACAGGTGCTTTACACCAACGTTCTCAGATACGGAGTTTCCGCCCCAGGAACCGCAACCTAATGTCAGGGATGGTGTCAGCTTGAAGTTATATAAGTCACCGATACCGCCGTGGGAAGAAGGTGTATTGATCAGGATACGGCAGGTCTTCATGCGCTCTGCATGCTTCATGATCTTCTCAGTTTCATTTACATTGATGTACAGAGAAGAAGTATGGCCGTAACCGCCGTCAGCTACCAGACGCTCTGCCTTATCCAGTGCCTCGTCAAAGGTCTTTGCCTTGTACATTGCAAGTACTGGGGACAGTTTCTCATGTGCGAACTCTTCGCTGATATCTACGGACTCAACTTCGCCGATAAGGATCTTGGTATCTACAGGAACTTCTACACCAGCCAGCTTTGCAATGGTGTATGCAGACTGTCCAACGATCTTTGCATTTAAGGCACCGTTGATCAGGATGGTCTTTCTTACCTTTTCGATCTCACCTGGTTTTAAGAAGTAGCAGCCTCTGTATTCAAATTCTTTCTTGGCAGCTTCATATACAGGCTCCAGAATGGTTACAGACTGTTCAGAAGCACAGATCATACCATTATCAAATGTCTTAGAATGGATAATGGAGTTAACTGCCATACGAACATCTGCAGTGTCATCAATGATAACTGGTGTGTTTCCGGCACCTACGCCAAGTGCAGGTTTTCCAGAAGAATAAGCTGCTTTAACCATTCCAGGACCACCGGTTGCCAGGATAATGTCTGCATCTCTCATACTTCGTTTGTTAAGTCAAGAGATGGAACATCGATCCAGCCGATGATGCCTTCTGGTGCTCCAGCTGCAACTGCTGCATCCAGAACTACCTTGCTGCTGCAATGGTGCTCTTTTTAGCTCTTGGATGTGGGGAAATGATGATCGCATTTCTGGTCTTTAAGGAGATCAATGTCTTAAAAATCGCAGTTGATGTTGGATTGGTAGTTGGGATAACTGCTGCAACCAGACCGATCGGCTCTGCGATCTTCTTAATTCCATATTCCTTATCTTCTTCGATCACACCAACTGTTTTGGTGTTCTTGTATGCATTGTAAATGTACTCTGCTGCGTAGTTGTTTTTGATGACCTTATCTTCTACGATACCCATTCCGGTCTCTTCTACTGCCATTTTTGCCAGCGGGATACGCATCTTGTTTGCTGCGCTTGCTGCTGCGAAGAAGATCTTATCAACCTGCTCCTGTGTGTAGGTTGCAAATACTTTCTGAGCTTCACGCATTGCTGCCATTTTTGCATTTAAGCCTTCTACGCTGTCAATGATCTCCGGAACAACCTGTTCTGCTTTCTTTGCCATTTCCTTTTCCTCCATAATTCCCTTTGTGTTTGTGTTACTTTGTAATGCCTTGTGTTTGTTATCGTTTTAATGTGCTTGTTTTCATGTTATGTTGTGTCGATTGCTTTGTTTCTTTCGTTAATTAATTATCAATCTCACATTAGGCATTATATCGTATTGTTAAAAAAATGTCAACTATGTTTTTTAATAAAAACAAGGAAGTTCCTTCCTCATTTTTACGAGATCATCAATAAATGAATAGGAACTTGCTTGTATCAGGTGGGTGAAACCCGCCTGATAAGCTGCAGAGCAGCTTTTTTATTATGAGCAGGTAGCGAAAGCGGATTGCGAATATATCCTTTGACTACAATACTTACAGAACCTGCCACTGGCAGCTTCTTCCAGATGCATGGCAACAAAAAAAACGCCTGGAACAAGGGATTGCATAATGCATTTCCTGTTTTTGTCCAGACGTTTCTCTGTTTTAACCTTCTTTTATCCGGTTATTTATTGTTTTTATTTTAACACAATCTGCATTTCTGTCCTGTTTTATCACAGATAACAGAACATTTTCCTACAGATATTTCTTCAGATCTTCTACTCTGTCTAACTTCTCCCACGGAAGATCTACATCATGACGGCCAAAATGACCATAAGCAGCGGTCTGCTTGTAGATCGGGCGGCGCAGATCAAGCATCTTGATGATGCCAGCTGGACGCAGGTCAAAGTTTTCACGGATGATCTCAACTAACTTCTCGTTGCTTACCTTTCCCGTTCCGAAGGTATCTACCATGATGGAAGTTGGATGAGCAACACCGATGGCATAAGACAGCTGGATCTCGCACTTGTCAGCAAGTCCTGCTGCTACGATATTCTTTGCAACGTAACGTGCTGCGTATGCTGCGGAACGGTCTACCTTGGTGCAGTCCTTTCCGGAGAATGCGCCGCCGCCGTGACGAGCGTAACCACCGTAGGTGTCTACGATGATCTTACGGCCGGTCAGACCACTGTCTCCGTGAGGTCCGCCAATAACGAAACGGCCGGTTGGGTTGATAAAGAACTTGGTATTCTCGTCTACCATATCAGCCGGGATGATCTCGTCAAATACATACTTCTTAATATCCTCATGGATCTGCTCCTGGGATACATTCTCATCATGCTGGGTAGAAAGAACAACTGCATCCAGACGTACTGGCTTGTCATTCTCATCATATTCTACAGTAACCTGGGTCTTTCCATCTGGACGAAGGTACTTTAAGGTACCGTTCTTTCTTACTTCTGTAAGGCGTCTTGCCAGCTTGTGAGCCATAGAAATAGGATAAGGCATATATTCTTCTGTCTCATTGCTTGCAAAACCGAACATCATACCCTGGTCACCAGCACCGATCGCGTCTAACTCTTCCTCAGTCATGTGCTTTTCACCAGCCTGCTTTGCCTCTAATGCCTTGTCAACGCCAAGAGCAATATCAGCAGACTGCTCATCAATTGCAGTTAAAACACCGCAGGTATCGCAGTCAAAACCATATTTTGCACGATCATATCCGATCTCACGGATAGTCTCACGAACGATCTTCTGGATATCTACATAAGCCTTGGTAGTGATCTCACCCATTACCATTACAAGTCCTGTAGTGGTAGCTGTTTCACATGCAACACGGCTCATTGGATCCTGTTCCATTAATGCATCAAGAATGGCATCGGAAATGGCATCGCACATTTTGTCTGGATGGCCTTCAGTTACAGATTCGGAAGTAATAATCTTCTTTCCATTTGTTCTCCTTTTTCGTTTTTGTTATATTGTTATCTTAGTTTGCTTTGTTGACCCGTTACCCGCTAAAGCGGGCACTGCATTTCGTGAACAGCGAACGACCTCTGGCGCGCTCCCATATGCAATGGCAAGAAAAAGTCCGCAGCAATTGCGGACTTGAAAATAGCAGATCTTCAAATCCTCTTATTGCTCGATCAAGCAGTTTTCCGGAATTTCCGTACTCGTCTGCTCCTCGCTCAGGCTGGCACCTTCCGGCCCTTTCGCATGTGCATCTTGCTTTCACATACTCAACCGGGGTTGCCGTGACTTCGCAGGTCCTTTGTACCTCCATCACTCTGAATAAGGGATATATACGAACTTTAATTGTAAATCTAAACGGATTACCTCACATATCTTAATGGATTTGCGCAGGTATGTCAATATCTATTTTTCTCAATCAGCCTACACGCAACTTAAATTCTGCACTTCGCGCTCAGAATCCACCTTTCGATCACAGCTCCAAGAGCCTGAAGCTTTTCTTCAAAGCACTCATAACCTCTCTGGATATAGCCAATCTCATCTACTGTGGTATAGCCTTCAGCAGCCAGTCCTGCGATCACTAAGGCAGCACCTGCACGAAGGTCTGGAGCATTTACCTGAGCACCTGTAAAGCCTGCAACGCCATCAATGACAGCTACATTGCCTTCTACCTTAATATGGCTTCCCATACGTGCCAGCTCGTCCACGTATTTGAAACGGTTCTCAAAAATACTCTCCGTTACCATACTGGTCCATTTGCAAGCGCAAGTGTAACAGCCATCTGAGGCTGCATATCCGTCGGAATCCAGGATAAGGCAGAGTCTTGATGTCCTGTATGTCTCTGTACCGGTTTTCCTACCACACGGACTGCATCATCAAATTCAATCACTTCACAGCCGATCTCAATGAGCTTGGCAGAAATAGCTTCCAGATGCTTCGGGATCACATTTTTCACCATGATATCCCCTCTGGTTGCTGCTGCAGCACACATAAAAGTACCTGCTTCGATCTGATCCGGGATAATAGAATACTCGGTTCCATGAAGCTTGCCTACGCCACGGATACGGATAGTATCTGTACCAGCACCTTTAATATTGGCTCCCATACTATTTAAGAAGTTGGCTACGTCTACGATATGAGGCTCTTTTGCCGCATTCTCCAGAATAGTCTGGCCTTCTGCCATAGCTGCTGCCATCATAATGTTGATAGTCGCACCTACAGAAACCACATCCAGATAGATATGGCTTGCTACCAGATCAATGGCATGGGCGATCACTGCGCCGCATTCAATCTGTACATCCGCTCCCAGCGCGCGGAAACCTTTAATATGCTGGTCGATGGGACGGCTTCCAATGTTGCATCCGCCTGGAAGCGGTACCTGAGCGCTCTTATATTTTCCCAGCAAGGCGCCGATAAAATAATAAGATGCGCGGATACGGCGGATATATTCATCATCAACGGACACTTCTTTAATACCGCTGCCGTTGATTTTTACTGTATGACGGTCAATACGATCTACTCTTGCACCGATCTCCTGGATAGCTTCCAGCATTACATTGATATCTCTTACATCTGGAAGGTTATCGATCAGTACATCATCATCCGTCATGATCGAGGCGGCAAGAATACCTAACGCAGCATTCTTGGCACCGCTGATGGTTACATCACCCACTAACGGATTACCGCCTTTTATAATATATTGTTCCATTACACACCTCTGTTGCTTATTCAATCCTTACAGCAAATTCTTCTAATGGGACTTAAGAATTCCCTAAACTTCGTTCACAATTTATTTACATCCATTAGATTATACCATAAGAATGGAATTTGTAAAGTGTGTGCTTTTTTATTCCACTTTCAGACCGCACAAAAAGCTGTTATTTGCTCCTGAAAAATAGACGGCCCCATCTCCCAGTCCCATCTTGGAGATCTCCTGTGTTGCCGGATCATAAATATTTACATTGTACTGGTCGTATCCATATAAAAGCAGATAGGACCATCCGTCTGCATGCCACCACCGGTATTCCCTTATCAATAAAATACAACACCTGATTTACATTACAGCCGGACCCATCTAATGTCATAAGTCCGCCATCTCTCAGCTTATTTTCACCTAAGCTGTCCATATAAGATAATAACTCTCTTGCCTGTCCGGCCGGATCTTTCAGGCTGCGGATCGGCTTCTTATTAATACGATCCCAGATCAGATGCTGATTTTGATCTGTTACATAGCCCATTTTTCATAGGCTGTATTCACTGCTTCACTGAAATTTTTAAAGGCTCCCAGGTATCTTCCACCGCCATAAGCATAGAAAATAAGATCCGTATCCTCAAGATATTCTGTCTGCCAGACAACTCCAACGTACTTGTATTTTCATAAGAAAAATGCCTTTGGTACCTCTGTTTTCACAGAAGAAGCCTTTATTTCTCCATCTGTCTGTACAAAATAGACCCTGCCTTTGTCCTGGGACGCATACCATCCAAGTCCTTCAAAAGGATCCTTATCTACTTTTTCATTACAAACAATGGTGTCCTCATCCTGGTAAGCATACTGCCCATCTCCTATTTTCACCAGTCGTTTTAAATGGATTCTTCCATCTTCTGCCGTTACATCTGATATATAGATACCCGGCTTTTATATTCGCTCTGAATGTTCATCTCATTATCAGCAATATACAAGGCGTACATAGGAAGTTCTTTTACAATTCCATTTACTGACCACAGATCACTTTCATGTCCGAAACCATAGATCAGATCACTTCCTACAAAACCAAGAGCCTTACATAATCTCCTGATGGAGCTGTAATATCCTGTTTCTGTGCTGTATTAAATCCATAACATGAAGCATTTCCGACTGATATGCATTATTTCCTTCCTGCCATGCCATACGGCTTCCATCTGCACTGACTGCAAAACATTCCCTGCTCAGGCCATACGCTACAGTAACCGACTCATTGCTGTTCAGGTCAATTCCTGTAACCTTTCCGTTAAGCAGCAGGTAGGTCATACCATCTTCTCCCAGATATGCCAGTGTGGTAATATCAGACTCTAACTGGTCATATCCTTCTGAAACAGGCACAAAGAATTTTTCCTGTACTGTACGACTGTCTTCATCATAATGGTAAAATACCACTCCCATCTGCCTTCATAGGTTCCCCGGTTCATATAGCCATATACAAGAAAATCAACATCTCCTTCATCTGAAGCTGCCAAAACTTCACATTATGTTTCCCATAATCCGCTCTCACATCATCATTGGAGCCATCTGCGAAAGTAAACATGCAAAGGGCTTTTTATCATGCTGATCATAGCGCCACAGATTTCCATTTACACGAAACAGGATATACCGGGAATTTTCGCTTTTCTGCGCCTTGATCTGCTTTGCATCCGAAATCCCCAGCAGGATCCTTTTTCCCGCAAAATCCTTCTGTTCCCCGTTAAACATTTCATTGGCATAACGGTTATAATTCATCAGGTAAATTCTCTTATCATTCCACTTCATAGTGAAATTATCTTCTGTCCGCACCAGGGAACGATTACCTGTGCTGTCTGTGACCCACACCATTATATTCTACCTGGACCTGCCCCATGATCCACTCGTCACAGCTGCATTGTGATCTG
>ENA-OQHP01000320-OQHP01000320.1-human-gut-metagenome-genome-assembly--contig:-NODE-320-length-15880-cov-1.536279_pt1 | contig 15880 bp, 19 predicted proteins | sample MGYA00242563_ERZ504717 | MGnify/ENA primary metagenome ERZ504717 (study PRJEB26092, sample SAMD00036212) | human gut metagenome | host: Homo sapiens | study: EMG produced TPA metagenomics assembly of... | reverse complement strand
GGAAGACCGTAACAGTATGTCCAGCAAACTGGGACTGAAATTTCAACTTCAACCTGGGAGAAAGCAAGGCATGGACATTGGCTGTGAAACCGGCTTTGGTGTATGATATGAACGCTATGGGTACGGAAGCCGTGCGTTTCCATGCCAACCGTGCAGCCTGGGAAATCAGCGCCGGGCTGACTTATCATTTCGGATGCAGCAACGGCCGCCATTACTTCACCGAAGTAAGGCCTTACGACCAGGCGGAAGTCAACCAACTGAACGCCCAAATCAACCGTCTTCGTGCCGAGGCCGACAATACCGCCAAAGTATTGCAGGATGCCAACCGGAAAGTTTCCGATTTGGAAAGTGAACTGGCAGCTTGCCGGAACCGGAAACCGGAAGTGGTGAAGGATACTATCGACAACAGCAAGAAGCTGCTGGAGTCGGTGATTACGTTCCGCCAGGGCAGAATCGGCATCGATAATTCACAGTTGCCCAATGTGGAGCGCATCGCCACTTATCTGAGAAATCATAAGGAAGCGGGAGTCGTTATCAAAGGGTATGCCTCTCCCGAAGGCAGTGCGGAGGTGAACGAACGCATCGCCCGCCAGCGTGCCGAGCCGTGCGCAATATGCTGGTCAATAGATATAGAATCGCCAAAGACCGGATTGTTGCCGAAGGTCAGGGAGTGGGTTATATGTTTGAAGAACCGGACTGGAACCGGGTGAGCATCTGTACCATAAATACCCGGCCGGATGCTGCGGAAGGAAAGTAGTGAACCAGTTATGTAGATTTTAGATATAAAAAGGGTTGTGTAAAGTAAAGAGACCGCATGCGGCAGCAAGCCGTTGCGGTCTCTTTTTATTGTGTGCCGTTCTTGTCTTTTACTTCTTGAAAAGCTCTTTCAGGCTTACCGTCTTGTTGTTAATCAGCGGGTGCGCCCAGAAACCGATGAATGTGATGTAGCCTACAAACACGAGGATAATCAGCATTCCGGTACGCAGCGAAGTGGCATCGGCAAGCATGCTGATAATCATCGGGCCGCCTGCTCCGCCCACGATTGCCGAACACAGGATGCCGGCAAACGAACCGTGGTGTTGCGATGCCGAATTCAGCGCCAGCGAGAACACGATGGAGTACATCATGGAAATGCTGAAACCGATGGCAGGGAAGGCAATGATGGATGCTTCCTTGCTTCCGAAGAGTGCGGTGAGCAGTAGGATGATGGTGAGTCCGCCCGATAGCTGGAGCAGCCGTTTGCTGTCAATGAGCTTCAACAGCACCATGCCTACGAGGCAGCCGGCAGTCATCAGTCCCCAGAAGTAACTTACGGCCTTTGCGCCTTCCACCTGCGGGTTCACTCCGTGATACTGTTCGAGGAACGTACTCATAAAGATGGAAGTTCCCTGTTCCGTACTTACATAACAGAAGATGCCGAGGAAGAACAGCCATACGTATTTCTGCCTGAACAGCGCCAGGTAGGAGTCTTTCGAACCGCCTTTCTCGTCTTCTTTCAACTCGATTTTCGGGAAACGGGACAGCCCTACGGCAGCCAGCATCACCAGCAACAGCAACGTGAATACCCAGTAAAGCGATACCCAGGGCAGGTCGGGCGGGGTGATACCTGCCAGCAGGTCGATGAAAAAGTTCCTGCCTTCCGTGTATATGTCCGGATTGAGTTCGTGAATGAGGTACGTATATACCAGCGGGCTCAGAAACGAAGCGATGCCGAATACGAATTGGGCCACTTCCGCCACGAAAGCATAGTTTTCTTCGCCGCCTACAACGCGTTGCAACGGGTTTAGCACAGTTTGCAGCATAGCCATGCCCAAGCCGATGATGAACGATGAGGCAAGCAGCATGGGTAGGTGTGTATGCAGGCAAACAGCGTAGTGCCGATGAACGGCATCAGGAAGCCCAGAAACAGTACCGGTTTCTCGCCGAAACGGTCGATCATCAGTCCGGCAGGAACCGACATGATGGCATAGGCGATGAAGAAAGAAGTCGGGATGAAGCCCGCCATCGCCAGGTCGCTCAGGTTAAAGTTATGGATAATGTCCGGAATGAGCGGTCCCAGGATATTGGTGATAAACGATATGGTGAACCAGAACGCCATAATCAGCGCCAGCTTCCTAAATTCTTTTTCATACTATTTCGTGTTTAGTGAGAAGACCAGTGACGCGGCGCCGATACTTCCTGCCTTGTTACCTAAAGATGCAGCCATGATTTGAGTGTTCACGGCACAGTCGGCTATGGCATAGCGGTGTGCTTCTCGCTGACTTTCCGGATATAGAAGTCGCCGGCTTCGGACAGACCGCCGCCTATTACGATGCGTTGCGGGCTGAAGATGTTGATGAATCCGGCGATGCCGTGTCCCAGGAAGTCGCAATGCTCGTCCAGGCATTCCGTTGCCAGCTTGTCTCCTTCTTTGTAGAGGCGTACGATAAGCTCTCCGTTGATTTCCTCGCCCGGAAACGAGATGCCCGCTTCTGCGGCACGCTTGCTGAAACGGCGTACCAGTGCGGAAGTGGAGGCGTAATGTTCCAGACAGCCACAGAGCCGCATGCGCAGGTTCGCCGTTGGCGATGAGGGCACATGGCCCAGTTCGGTGCCGCGGTTGGCAAAGCCGTTGAACAGTTTGCCGCCGATGACCACTGCGCCGCCGATGCCGGTTCCTACGGTCAGGAACACTACATTCTGTGCGCCTTGTCCGGCTCCATACATTGTTTCTCCCAGTCCCATCAGGTTGGCATCGTTGCCCATCTGCACGGGCAGCCCCGTTTCCGCTTCGATGCGGTCGGCAAGATTCAGATTCTCCCAGCCTTTGATATTCTCGCTCCGCCCAGCACAATGCGGTTGGTTTCGTCCACAATGCCGGGGAGTGCTATACCTATTCCTTCCACCGCTACTCCGAGTTGCAGGGCCGAAGCCATTGCCTCTTTGCAGGCGGTTACCAACTGGCCGATTACCGCTTCCGCAGATACATCGGCTTTCGACGGCAGCTTCCCTTGAAAGTGAAATACGCCTTCATTGTCGATAAGGGCGTATTTCACGGAAGTACCGCCAAGGTCAATTCCTATAGCGTATTTTTTCATGATTGTCAAACTCTTTCAGCCCATATAGGAGAACTCCATGCCCATTGTCCGTCGCGCTGGCGCACGCGTACATAATAATAATCGGTGTCGCGCTGCGGCTCTTTGTCTTCCATGTAGTGCTCTACGGTGAAGCAGCTTTCGGGCATGGCGCGGTTAAAGAGAATGCTTCGCTCAACCAGCTATCATGAAGTGCGAACGTGAACCTTCGAGCAGTTCGCCCAATGTGTGTTCGAACTTCTTGCCGTTGAAGTCTGCGGTGAGCACGCCGTCTTTCGGCATCTCCAGGTCGAGGATTACCGCCTGCATGGCTGCGGTGGTGGTATTCGGGTTCTTGCTGCTGTACAGGTCCAGTTCCGTTTCCTTCTCGCCTACGGAGAGTATGCGGTTGACATGTGTCTTGAATTCGGTTTCGCCCTCCTGAGGAGAGGTGAAGGCAGCGCCGCGGAAGCAGGGGGTAACGCTTACGATACGGCCCTTGTTGACAGACAGCTTGCCTTGCCAGTGCACATAGCGCTCTTCGCGGTTCCAGCCGAAATCCACTTTTACTTTGCAGCGGACGGTGTCGCCTTCCGGTGCAACCGGAGTCAACGGGCCGTTCATGCGTGCCAGTATCTGGCCGTTCTTGACAACGTCTACATAGTCGATGCAGCTTTCGCCGGTTACGTTCAGGTAGATGCGGCGGCTGTTGCCACGGACTACATCGCCCATGAAAGCGTCGTTGAGGCGGAAGTCGATGATGATTTATCACCGGTGGCGGCACATACGTGGCGGGTGCGGAGAGCTTCCCAGATGGCGTCGCGGGTCAGTGACGGAGCCAGGACACCGATGCGGCCGTCGCCGTAGCTGCCGGATAGCCGGAGTGCTGGTCGGTGGAAGCCATGATACCGAATTTATGTCCTTGTTCCAGACCGTACTGGATGGTTCCTTCCCATTGGCGGGGACCCATATCGTGCAGGTACGGATAATCGCCCTGGTCGCTTTCTGCCAGGCCGTGACGGGAATACATCTCGACGAACGGAGTGATGTCTCCTTCGGTGAAGCATTTCCAGTTGTAACCGCGGTAACCGCCCTGATAGCCCATGTGGTGCGGAGTAACGAATACTTTATGTCCTTTGGCTTTCTCTTTCCAGTCTTCGATAGAGGTACATTCCACGAGCGGCGCATCCAGGTCGTAGTTCAGCGCCACGTGGTCGCCGTGCTCCATGCTGTGGGCCTCGTATCCGATGAAGGTAAGGAATTCGCCTTCCTTGTTGTATTCGTTGCTCATCTTTACGTACTTCTCATAGCCGCCTTCGCGCAGACGCTTGAAAGCTCCGGTATGGTAGTCGATTACCCATTTCAGACGAGGGTCGTTTGCACCCGGAATGTCCGGCCACATGGCATGGGGCGTTACGCTGACAAAGTCCAGCTGGCCTTTGGCCGCCTCGAAAGCATCGCGCATATCGCCGTGTCCGTAAGTGAGGTTGCAGTGGTTGTGCAAGTCGCCCCAGAATACTTTCAGGTTGCTTGCCGACGGCATAATCTTCTTTGCTTCTTTGTTTCCTGCCACGCAAGAGCCGAGCAGGCTTCCCGAAGCTGCCAGTCCGAGAAAAGACCAGCCTGTGTTTTTTAGAAAACTTCTTCTATCCATGATAATAAATTTAAATGGTTTTATCTGTTTTTCATTAATCTTCTGTCGCCCTTGAAAAGCTCGTTTACTTTTTCGTTGGGGTCGTTGTCTTTTATACTGTTTTTGAGTCTCTTGCAGCAGTTGCATCAGCTCTTTCTGCTTTTCGGCGTATTCGGGCTTGCCGAACACGTTGTTCATTTCGCGCGGGTCGGCTTTCAGGTCGTACATTTCCCCATTCGTCGATGTCGTTGTAGAAATGAATCAGTTTGAAGTCCTGTGTACGGATGCCGTAATGACGTTTTACCGAATGCTCGGCAGGGTATTCATAATAGTGGTAGTAGGCAGCCTTGCGCCAGTCGGCGGGTGTCTTGCCTTCGTTCTCCAACACCGGTTTCAAGGAAGTTCCCTGAATGTCCGACGGGATTTCCACACCGGCAAAGTCGAGGAAAGTGGGAGCGAAGTCCACATTCATGCAGATTGCATTGCTTGTGCTTCCCGCTTGATAGCTTTGGGGTAGCGGATGATAAGCGGCATGCGCTGGCATTCCTCGTACATAAAGCGCTTGTCGAACCAGCCGTGTTCGCCGAGGAAGAAGCCTGGTCGGAAGTGTAGACGATGATTGTATTGTCCAGCTCTCCGGTCTTTTCAAGATAGTTCAGAAGGCGGCCGATATTTTCGTCCACAGACAGTACGGTAGCCAGATAGTCGCGCATGTATTGCTGGTATTTCCAACTGATTAACGCCTTACCTTTCAGGTCGCCCTTGCGGTATTCGGCAATGCGCTGCGCATATACGGAGTCCCATTTGTCCTGTACGGCGGCAGGCATGCGCTTGTACACGCTGTAAAGGCGGTTGGTGGTATCCTTCAGCATCTCTTCGCGGGTCAGCAGTTTCAAGTCCCAGTCGTTGGTCAGGGTATGTTCGATGGACATGTCCTGTTCGCGGGCTGCTCTGCCGCGTCCCTCGTAGTCGTCGAACAGGCTGGCGGGTTCCGGGAATGTGGTATTGTTGAAGATGCCCAAGTGGCGCGGAGCCGGCATCCAGTTGCGGTGAGGCGCTTTCTGATGATACATCATGCAGAACGGTTTGCTCTTGTCCCTGCCTTCGAGGAATTTGATGGCCTTGTCTGTGATGATGTCCGTGGCATAGCCTTTCTCTACGATATGTTTGCCGTCTTCCCAGAAATCGGGGTCGTAATAATCGCCCTGTTCGTGCTGGCCGCTCAGGATGCTCCAGTGTCGAAGCCCTGCGGTTCGCTGATAAGGTGCCATTTGCCGATCATGGCCGTCTGGTAGCCGGCTTGCTGGAGCAGTTTCGGGAATGTCTGCTGGTCGCCGTTGAAGGTGCTTGCATTATCCGTAAGCCGTTTTCGTGGCTGAACTTACCGGTAAGGACGCAGGCGCGTGACGGGCCGGAAAGGGCATTGACCGCGTAGCAGTTGTCCATACGGATACCTTCGTTGGCTATACGATCCATGTTGGGAGTTTGCAGGAGATTACCGCCATAGCAGGACATGGCTTGTGTGGTATGGTCGTCCGTCATCATGAAAATTATGTTCGGACGCTTGGGTTCTTCTTTTTGCTGGCCGGCACAGGAAGCGAGGCTTAATGTGGCTAACGGAAGAAGTACATTGGAAAGATTGTTTTTCATAACCGGGATGTATCGCTTTTCATTATGAAGAAAGGGACTGCTCAAAAACTAAAATCGCTATCGCTTTGCTTTTCATTTTTGGGCACTCCCTTTCGTCATGTTGCTTTTATATTATAATTTGTAATTTAAAGACTGTTTCTTGCCGTTTACTTTCACCTCTACTTCCAGTCCGTTTTCATTGAATGCCTTGTTTTTGAACTTGGCAGACAATTTGGGGGCGTCTGCGCTGTTCTTTATCGGACAGATAACGGTGATGTAACGTACTGCATCTTCGCTGTCTTTCTTCACATTGAAGGATACGTTCATGCGTTTGTAGCGTTTGCGGTAAGCGGTGGAGCACCAGCCCGGCTCTTTTTTCATCGTCATGCCTTCGGGGCCGAAGCATTGCAGCTTCATGTTGCTTCCTTCTTCAAACTGAGTGACGAAAGTCATGTCCTCGCGGCTGTTGGCAATTTCGCCTTTCGGCATCTGGTAGTGCAGGTTAATGGAGCCTTTCTGGTTCCCACCATTTCGTCTACAATTACGAAGTAGCTGTTGTCTACGAAGAATACGGAACGGCGGTGTTTCAGGTTCTTGTAGCTCGGATTCTCGGTAACCAGTATCTGTACGTTGCTTCCGGCTGCCACAGCTTGGTTACGGATTCGGTCTGGTCGAGATTCTTGTTGTTCAGCGTTACGGTGTTGTGTACGCAGGTCTGACGGTGCCAGTTGCGTTGTTCCATCACTTCGCCCTCGCCGGCATATACATACGAACCGGAATCGGGGAACAGGTTTTTGCCGTTGAACCAGAGTTCGAAAGTACCGTTATCCGGCTGGCAGTGCCAGAATGCTTTCGGGCCGGCCTTTACAACCATTTGCGTGGCATCCGTTCCCCAAGAGTTACGGAATACGAAGAAACCGGATTTCAGGAAACCTTTGGAGAGATATTCGGGCAGTGCGCCTTCTTTGCCGTCTGTTGCCAGATACTTGATGAACTGGTTCTTCGGGAACATCTTGCTCCAGTTGCGGTAGTTCTTCAGCATTTCTTTCTTATTGGTGAGCTTGGCATCGCTGAAACACGGGTTGGTGTAGTCGGGGAAAGAAACGTTGGCATAGAATACAATCATTTTTTCGATTGTATCCAGATATTCCTGCGGGAACTCGTTGCGGAAACCGTTCAGGTCGGCAATGTTCAGTGCCTTGCAGAAAATGTTGATGGCAGCGAGGTGGTAGTGCGGGTCGAGCTCGAACTGTCCGCCGTCGTTATACACCTGTACGTTGATTTCACGGTTCATGATGTCGATGCCGCTCTTTCTCCAGGCAGCAGCCTCTTTGAATTCGGGGAAGAAAGCGCCGGCGTAGATCATACGCTGTGCCTCGAACAGCAGGTGATTGCCCTGTGCAGAGTAATTGCCCAGTATATGGATGGCATGTTTGTGGTAGTTTACCAGGAACTCGGTCAGGAACTCCGGAGTGAAAGAGGGAGACGGGAGGAACAGTTGGAACTGTGAGGTCTGGTCTTGCAGACGGTTGCTCACTTCCAGCGGACGCCATGCGAAACGTGCGTTTTCCACATCACCTTTCAGTTGGCTGTCACCGGTCATTTCATACTCTTTCTTGTCAACCTTCACCAGCGGGTTTTTCTTGATCCAGTCGATGTACTGTTTGGTCCACTCTACGGCGTATTTCTCGTCGCCGCTTACACGATAGGCCTTGCCCATGGGAGTAAACCATTTGTGGCGGTGCAACTGCCAGCGCAGTTCGTTGTCCTTTACCGGCCAGTATCTCCAGTCGATGTCTTCACCGTAATTGAATGACGGCTGGTAGCCTTTGTGGGCAAAGAATGTATGGTTGCAGAGCCTCGTTCGGCCATTTTCTGTTTCGTCCTTGCCGATGGTAACCTTTTTCAGGTTTATGTCGGGAGTCTTCACGTTGGTACGTGCACGGTAGTAGTCGAGCAATGCTTTGGCTGCATCGGCATCTTTGCCTTCCTGGTGCAGGGCCTTTACTTTCTCCAGTCCGGGATAATCCAGGTTGAGGAGCGAGAACACTTCGGTTTTCAATTCCTGGGCATTTGCTTTGCCAACGAAGCAGGCAAGTGCCAGCAGGACGATATATTTAAAAGTCTTATTCATAATGTTTGTTGGTTTACAGTCTGGTTATTAGAGGTTTTTGTAGCTGATACCTTTCAAGTCCATGAAGCGTTTCAGGGCTTCCAGGTAATAGTAATCCGCATAGTTCAACGGAGTGTCGATTTCCGAACCGTTAGGCAGCGAACCGGTAGAGTGCATCAGGATGAATCCCTGGTTTTCGCCGACCTTTGCCAGATAGGCGTCGCCCGACAGGCTCTTCAGGATTTTTTCTGCATAATCCAGGTATTTCTTTCCGTCGGGAACCATTGTGCTCAGCTCTATCAGGGCGGAAGCGGTTACGGAAGCGGCGGATGCGTCGCGCGGAGTCTCTTCGGTTACGGGAGCGTCATAGTCCCAGTAAGGAATGGCATCGTCGGTCTTGACACGGTTCATAATCATGTCGGCCACTTTTACGGCGAAATTCAGGAAAGTAGTGTCTTGCGTCTCACGATAGCAGGCGGTATAGCCGTATACGGCCCATGCTTGTCCGCGTGCCCATGAAGAGTCGTCGTTCTTGCCCTGGAATGTCTGTTTCTTCTCTACCGTGCCGTCGTTGTTGTAGCTTACTACGTGCCAGCAGGTATAGTCGGGGCGGAAGTGGTTGTTCATGGTAGTCATTGCGTGTTTTACGGCGATGTCTTTATAAGAGTTGTTGCCGGTTGCCTTGGCTACATTGAACAGCAAATCCAGGTTCATCATATTGTCGATGATAACGGGGAAGTTCCATGTTCCGAAGTCCCATGAACGGATAGCCGAGATGGAATCGTTGAAGCGTCCGCACAGGTTGTCGGCTGTTTCTTTCATTACGGCTGCAATGGTGTCGTTAGGAGCCAGACGCTCTGCGTTGCCGTAACTGCAATTTACCATGAAGCCCAGGTCGTGCGTACCGGTGTAGTAACGAACGGGGTTCAACAGGTTGGTATATTGGATGGCCCATGTTTTCAGTGTATCGTTGCCCGTCAGTTCGTAGGCATACCACAAAGAGCCCGGATAGAAACCGCTGGTCCAGTCATAAACGCTGCACAAACGGCGTTTTCCCAACTGGTCGGCTGTAGGCTGCGCACGGAGCGAGTCTTTGAAAGTAAGCGAGTCTCTTTCCAACTGGCGGCACAGGAAGTTCATGTCATAGCCTGTACGGATAGAACGCGGCAGCATATTAGTGGACGAAATTTCTTCTGCGGTTAATTGCAGTTGCGCAGAGGCTGCGTCCAAGCCTTTTTTTAATCCAACTGTAGTCTTCTTTGGGTTGTGTTTGGCATGACACGAAAGTCAATGCACCCAAAGCCAAGAGAACAAGGTTCTTTTTCATGTTATTCGTTTTTAAAATAATTGATTTTAGTAGATTTTGTAACGAAAGCAAAGCTAACGGATTTTTTATGGTTCTTGTAGCAAGAATGTTGAAAAGGCAATTAATCCGCGTTCTTTGAATGTCACTTTTGTTGAAAAGAGTTTAGAAAATCTCCAATATGCCCTCTCTGGCATATTGGAGATGTATTTGGGGTGGTTGTTACCAACCTGGGTTTTGGTTGAACTGGGTACACAAGTCCATTTCGCGTTGCGGAATAGGCATCAGTTCGTGCTGACCTTTTTTCGTGTAGTCGTATACTACATAGCTCGCAGAACTCCACCAGTTTTTCAATTCATTATATGTTTCTTGAATAGTCTCGTAGTAAATACCCCAACGTATTAAATCGAGGCGACGATGACCTTCGAAAGCTAATTCATAGGCCCGTTCTTTATGAACAGCCTTTCGGAAAGTAGCTTGATCCATACCTTCTGGTAACGAATAGTTGCCCTTATTGCCATAACCACGTTTCCGTACTTTATTAATAGCGGCATAAGCGTCTGTGGTAGGTCCGCCTTTCCACTCATTCAGTGCTTCTGCATATAGTAGCAGTACATCCGCATAACGTAAAACATACCAGTTACAGTTGATTTGTCGTTGTTGACAAAAGGTATACTTTCCATGTATTTATCAATATCCCATTTGGCCGGCGTGTAAGTTTGTTTGGCTTTTTGAGATTTTTCAGGATCTAAATCCTTACTTAATGCTGTGGCTTCATCATCGGTTGGAATGCTGGCCGCTAAATAGTAATCGCCTAAATAAACTGCTCCGGTTTTGCTGTCATTGTGTCCATGTTTATAGTTGGCTATAGACAAATTTTGACGTCTGTCGGGACTTATGCCAGTGCTTGCATCGGGTTGTGCCTCTTCTCTCCAATTAAGTACAAATGAATGAACAACCTGAACGTTGGCTGCAGTACTTCCGCTGCGACCGGCATCGACTGTGGTCTTTACTCCGTTCCACTTTCCGATGCGGCCTACAGGATCACTGTTTCCTGAATATGTGGGAGAATAGAAGGATACTTCAATTAAACTTTCTGTTGGGTCCCAAATTCCGTTACAAGTATTTTCCCATAATTTTTCATAGTCAGTCAGCAAATCATGTTTGCCCGATTCAATTAGGATACGTGCTGTTTCCGCAGCTGCTTCCCATTTGCTTGTGTCCTGTATGGGATATCCAGCCCAAGTGGCATATACTTAGTGAGTAATCCCAAAGCTGCTCCTTTTGAAAAACGATAATCGTTACTACTACGGTAAGTGTCATCTTTGGCATATGGAAGAATATCGCAGGCATACAATAAATCGTCTTCGATAAATTTATAAACATCAACAGGGTCGGCTTGTACGAAAGTTGAGGGATGTTGATTAGCCATAGCTGTATTAGTCATTAAAGGAATATTTCCCCAGCGACGAACTAATTCAAAATAGTACAATGCTCGTAAAGCTCTTGCTTCGGCAATATAAATTGTTGCCAATTGTTTGTCGGATTCATTATACGAATCCATTTTCACAGAAATGCGTTCCAGAAAATCATTTGCATTATAGATTCCGCTATAAAGAGATGCCCATGAGGTCTGTACTTCAGCTTGTGAAGCAGAATATGCGTTCGTAGGAAGAATACGGAAATTTTCAGTTGTGCTTCCCTCTACTTGTGAAATATCTGTTCCCATAGAGAAATAAATGGATAGATGATGACCATACATTCCTTCTTCTATAGTAGAACGGTATACTCCAAGTAGTACATCTTGTGCCTCTTTGGCGTCATTCATATATTTATTTTTTCTACTTCAGTGCTACTTTCTTCTTCCAGAGAACATGCAGCTGGAAGAAGGCATAAGGCTAAAATTCCTATATAGTATATAAACTTTTCATATGTATATTATTTTATGAATTAGAATTGAAGGTCGATTCCTACTGTGAATACACGGCTCTTAGGATAAGCACCCCAGTCCAAGCCTGGCATCATTGGGTTGTTCAGACTATTGACTTCCGGGTCGTAGCCGCTGTAATTACTCAAACAGAACAGATTCTGACCGGTAGCATACACACGAAGTCTGGAAGCATGGAACTTGTTCGTCCATTTTTCGGCAAAGTATATCCTAATGTCAGATTCTTCAGGCGCAGGAATGAACCGTCTTCAACGAAACGTGAGTATACATCATTGGTGATGTAGCCATCGTAAGCAGGAACCACATTCGAGGCATTGGTCGGACTCCAACGGTCTGCCACTTCAGCAAGCATATTACGACGTCCGTTACGGCTTTGTGTAGCATATAACGTGTAGCGTTGTAGATGTCATTGCCATAGTTGAATTGGAACATAAAGCTCAGATCGAAGCCTTTGTATTCAAATGTATTGGTGATTCCACCAAACCATTTCGGCATGGCATTACCAATAACGGTACGGTCATTGGTTGTAATATCGCCGTCGCATCTTGGTCTTTATATTTTGTAACACCGGGGCGGGCGCCTACTTTCTTATCCTTGCTGTAGCGTGAGTTTTGGGTGATTCCCGGTTTCAATACCAAATTACCATTTTGTATCAGTATAGAAATCATCATATTGATAGACTCCATCGAATTCGTAACCGTAAATCAATCCTAAAGATTCACCAACTTTAGCAATGTAGTCGTAACTGGTAAAATTGCTATCAAAACCAGAACGTGCATACATGTGGCTTGCACCGTCTGCCAATGCTTTTAACTCATTCCGGATAAATGAGATATTGAAATTGGTATTCCATGTAAACTCTTTAGTCTGTATGTTGGTAGAGGTTATACTCAATTCGATACCTTTGTTCTGAATCTTACCGATATTTTGCCCATTGTGAGGTAAAGCCGGTTGCCTGTGCCAGCGATTGTGCTAATAATAGGTCTTTAGTGTTCTTGATAAAGAAATCGGCTGTTACATTCAAACGATTATCGAAGAAGCCTAAATCCAAACCTAAGTTAACAGAACTTGAACCTTCCCATTTTAAGTTGGAATTTTTTAGTTGCTTGGGTGTCAAAACAGTTACTGTACTATTACCAATGCCATATTTGTTATCTGTATACAAATCCATAGACAAATAGTTACTGATACGGTCATTACCTACAATACCCCAACCAAAACGAACTTTGAAATTGGAAATCCATTTAAGGTCTTTCATAAATGCTTCTTCCGATACTCGCCATGCGGCAGAGAATGAGGGGAAGAAACCCCATTTATTCTTGTTAGAGAATACAGTAGAACCATCGGTACGTACAGTTGCTGTCAGTAAGTAACGGTTGTCATAGTTATAGTTGGCACGGGCAAAGAAAGAAGTAAGTTTTGTCATAATAGTTGGTATTAACTTTACTTGGTGTAGCTCCCAACCCTAAGTTGTCATTACCCAAATTATCAAAGGGGAAGTCCATTGCTTCACCAAGTAAATACTCACTGCTTCTAAAGATACTTCGTGGGCCAACATCACATCATAGTTGTGTTTTTTTACCTTATCTTTCCATGTCAGTGTATTTGTATTAGTCCAACGGACATCACGTCCCATCTGCGTTCTTCCGTATGGTTTCTGTCCATTACGGTAAGCCTCTTTCGAACCATCTCTGTAGAATATATCTGTACGGTTATTGGTTGTGTTATAGGAACCGCTTGTCTTGAATGTCAAGCCTTTGATAATCTGCCAATTTACGGCTGCATTGGCCGACCACATTTCAGCGCGCTTATCATTCGTTACAGATTCTGCTTGTTTTACGGGATTTACTTGTGCCAAGCTTTCACCAGTACTTAACATTTCAGGGTCAATAGCCGATTCCAAAAGTTCTTCATTAGTCATTTTCAGACCACCAGTAGGACGTGCACTTAATATCTGTGCCAACATGTTGAAGCGACCGGAGTCACCAGATGTACCTACACCTTTACGGTTAGTCATGGCATAGTTTACCGTTAGATTGAAAGATACTTTTTTGTTGATCTTCTGGTCTAAGCGGAATTTAGCTGTAGTTCTGTCGAAACCACTGTTTTTGAAGATACCGTTTTCCACATAACGTGAGAGTGAGCCGTTGTATTTAGTATTGTCGGTTCCTCCCATAATACTTATGTTATGGTCTTGTGACCAAGTAGGGTTGAAGGTTTCACCTTGCCAATCTACTCCGGTTACACCAATATAATCATCAAGTGTTTGGTATTTATAAGGATTACCATCTGCGTCATTCTCTGCTTTGAAATAAGTACTACTGTAAGCTTCGTTGACTTCTCCTTGTAGTTTTACGAATTCATATGGAGAGAGCAGGTCTAATGTCTTTGAGATTTTACGGTAGGTAGCAGAACCATTGTAAGAAATAGTTGTCTTGCCTGCTTTACCGGATTTAGTAGTGATTAACACAACACCATTGGCAGCACGTGCACCATAGATAGCAGATGAAGAGGCGTCTTTTAATACTTCGATAGACTCAATATCGGAGTTTGAAAGATAATCTATGTCCGAAACTTCGAATCCGTCCACAATATAAAGCGGAGAGGCATCTCCAGTTAATGTTCCCACACCGCGAATACTGATGTTGAAGCCTGCACCAGGAGTTCCGTCAGTAGACGTAATTTGAACACCGGCAATTTGGCCTCCTAAAGCTCCGGCTACAGAACTTGTCTGGAAGCTTCAATGTCCTTAGAAGCTACGGAAGCAACAGAGCCTGTCAAGTCGCTTTTTTCATGGTACCATAGCCTACGACAATTACCTCATCCAAGTTTTGCTGTCAGGAGTTAGTTGTACTGTTATCTGTGTTTTTCCTTGCAGGCGGACTTCCTGCGTCAAGTATCCGATGTAGCTAACTACCAGTGTGGCGTTTTTCTTTACTTTGAGAGTGAAGTTACCATCTAGGTCAGCTGCAACACCGTTGTTCTCACCTTTTACTTGAATTGTAGCACCAATTAGAGGCTCTTTATTTTCGTCGAGTACTGTTCCTTTCACTGTTACACCTTGTGCAAAGTAATAATGGAAACGAGGAGAGCCAAGAGGGTGATGTACCCTCTTTTGCTCAATGTATGATATGTTGGTTTATACATAATGTTTTTGCTTTTTTGTTATTCAAAATTTTCATCGAACCATACGGCAATAGGACAAAACAGACTACCGTTCTGCGGATCCTCAGCACTATCTTTTGTGTAAGATACACTTGCTATAAATACACCGTTGGCATATGCTCCAGCTGATGTCTTCCATACATTTTTATTTACTTTCAAACCTTTAATCAGAGGGTCTTATATATAAAAGAGTTTCTTCTAAATGCTCTGGATTGTTAAATCCGTCGCCTTTGTCATAAGCAGATACAGGTTTTCTACCACCTGTATTTACACTACCACGATTAGTATAAGTGTTATAGAAATAACTCCAAACATCATTTAGAAGTCCCGGCTCTTCAATAAGAGCGTCTCTTTCATCTAAATCGATATCAAAATAGAAGAACTCTTTCCGATAGTCCATAGCAAATTTTGTATTATCTGGACAATTTATAGTTGGAACTTGAGATTCTCCACCAACTTTAGGATTAATTTTTACGGCAAAGGTCTGTAATCAAACAAAGACATCATTCTTAGTTATTTCTGTTCTAATAAATACAGGTGCTGTAACGGTATATGCTAATTCTCCAGTTCCACAAGTTGCCTCAACTATTAGAACTCCAATTTTTCATTTTGTCCTGTTTGGAAGCTAGTAATAGTACTTGGATCAATCTCTCCTGTATTATTATTAATGCCTACTCCTTGTCCTGTAGTGAATTTGTTTGCCACCAATTTAGTCTTAATTTTCCATGTAGCAGTTCTGCTGCCTAAAGTTGTTGTCGGAATGAAACTGTAAGATTTCATTTCATTAAGGCTCTTGAATGAGAATTGGTCTGCATAATTCTCTGCGGGAGTTAGGCCAATGTTGTTACCGTAATAGAACGTAAATTTATTGGGATTAGCTTTGATTGTCAGTGTAAAAGAAGTTGTAACTTCGCTTTTAACATTGCTTGCTTTTACAGAAACGGTATAATCGCCAGGTGCTAATGTGTTTTCATTTGCAATGAAATTTTACCACATTTCTATATCTAATTGCTCATTTCTTCCTTTCTCCTATTTG
>ENA-OQHP01000319-OQHP01000319.1-human-gut-metagenome-genome-assembly--contig:-NODE-319-length-15901-cov-2.741537_pt1 | contig 15901 bp, 23 predicted proteins | sample MGYA00242563_ERZ504717 | MGnify/ENA primary metagenome ERZ504717 (study PRJEB26092, sample SAMD00036212) | human gut metagenome | host: Homo sapiens | study: EMG produced TPA metagenomics assembly of... | reverse complement strand
AGAACGTAAGGCATTGATTTCTGTGAAAAAAGAAAAACTAAAAAGCAGGGATTTTTGCATTTCGAAGAAAAAGAAAATTAAATCAGAAATTGATGGACTTGAAAAAGAATATGAGGAGTATTGTAAAACAGAACCAGTAGATATTAAAAATGCATATTTTAACATGTAAGATGGAGGTATGATGTATGGATTTTAATAAATATTATTTTTTGGAAGTGTTTTTTGAAGATGTTAAAAATAATGATGGTTTTATAGCTAATATAAAAAAAGATAGATTTTATAATAAATTACTTCCTTTTATAAAAAAGTAAGGTAGATAGTATGACTAATTGATAGTAGATGAGTTGACAGTACCTAGAGTGACATATACTAACTTAAAAAATAAAATTTTTCGTATGACTGCAAATGCAGTGTTTCAAAAGGAACAAGATAAAGAAATTATATGCTACCCAGGAAGTGTTCAAATTAATAAAGTATGTATTGACAATATAAGTCCAGAAAATATTATATATAACGATGATAAAGTTGTTATTGAAATGTGCAGTTTGATATTACAATATCAGACGGATGTAATAGCAATTTATGATAAAGAGGAATAATACATGAATAAATGTTTTATATTAGTTTTTGTTAAGAGTTAGATTAAAAATATTTATTATAATGCAATAATGCACGGAGTTTTTTCTGTGCATTATTTTTATGTTTTACTTTACACCATAAGTAAAATACAGAAGTCGATAAATGGGAATATTTTTATTTTGTAGATGAAATAATAGAGCATATGTAAAAGCCAAATTATATTATGTTGATTTGGAATGTATTCAGAAAATTCGACAATATTTTTACAAAATAGGAATGAATTTATAAAATACATAACAAACTACCTATATTAAAGGGTTTCAAGGCATTTTTAAATATTAAGGTTGAAAAAATTTGTGTTTTTATAAAACCCTGTCAAAAGTGCATATATACTGATTAAAATGGAAAATTGACAAAAAAAAGACTATTAAGAATAAGTAAATTTACAAATAAAACTTGCAATATACCTTGTAAATCTGTTATTATATACGAAGTATATTGTTTACTTGTAATTTTAAAAGATAACAGAGGTGTAATCAAATGGGTTTATTAGAAAAAATATTCGGCAATTACAGCGATAAAGAAATAAAGAAAATAATGCCGATAATCAAAAAGATTAATGACTTAGAGCCAAGCATTTCTCCATTAACAGACGAGGAACTTAAAGCAAAGACTCCAGAATTTAAGGAAAGACTTGCTAATGGCGAAACTCTTGATGACCTTTTACCGGAAGCATTTGCTGTTGTTCGTGAAGCAGCTAAGAGAGTTTTAGGTATGCGTCATTTCGATGTTCAGTTAATCGGTGGTGTTGTTCTTCATCAGGGTCGTATTGCTGAAATGAGAACAGGTGAAGGTAAAACTTAGTTTCTACTTGTCCAGCTTACTTAAATGCCCTTACAGGCAACGGTGTTCATATCGTTACTGTTAATGATTACCTTGCAAAGCGTGATGCTGAATGGATGGGTAAAGTTCATGAATTCTTAGGCTTAAAGGTTGGCGTTATCCTCAACGATATGGAAAAGCCGGATAGACAGGAAGCATATGCTTGCGATATTACTTATGCTACAAATAATGAACTTGGTTTCGACTACCTTAGAGATAATATGGTAGTTTACGAAAAGGATATGGTTCAGCGTGGTCTTAACTTTGCAATCATCGATGAAGTAGACTCTGTTCTTATTGATGAAGCAAGAACTCCACTTATTATTTCTGGTCAGTCAGACAAGTCTACAAAGTTATATGAACTTGCAGACGGTTTTGTAAAGAGTCTTAAAAAGGGTAGACTTTTAAATGAAGATGAAGCACTTAACCCATTAATTCGTGAAGAATTAAAGGAAGAGGGCGACTTCGTTGTTGATGAAAAGTTAAAGACTTGTACACTTACTCAGCAGGGTGTTGAAAAGGCTGAAAGATTTTTTGCTATTGACAACCTTTCTGACCCACAGAATATGGAAATTCAGCACCATATCAACAATGCCTTAAAGGCAAACAATACTATGGCACTTGATAAGGATTATGTTGTAAAAGACGGCGAAATCGTTATTGTTGATACATTTACAGGTCGTATGATGCCAGGTAGAAGATATTCAGATGGTCTTCATCAGGCTATTGAAGCTAAGGAACATGTTGAAGTACAGAGAGAAAGTAAGACTCTTGCTACAATTACATTCCAGAACTTCTTCAATAAATACACTAAGAAGAGTGGTATGACTGGTACTGCTCAGACAGAAGAACAGGAATTCCGTTCAATCTACGGTATGGATGTTGTTTGTATTCCAACTAACAGACCTGTTCAGAGAAAAGACCTTCCAGATATTGTTTACCAGACAGAAGATGCGAAGTTCAGAGCTGTTGTAGAAGATGTTAAAAAGGCTTACGAAGTAGGTCAGCCTGTACTTGTTGGTACAGTAAATATTGAAGTATCTGAAAGACTTAGTAAGATGTTCAAAATGGAAGGTATTAAGCATCAGGTATTAAATGCTAAGTATCATGAAAAGGAAGCTGAAATCGTTGCTCTTGCCGGCGAAAAGGGTGCAGTAACTATTGCAACTAATATGGCAGGTAGAGGTACAGATATTAAGCTTGGCGAAGGCGTTATTGAACTTGGTGGTCTTAAGATTGTTGGTACAGAAAGACACGAATCAAGACGTATTGATAACCAGTTAAGAGGTCGTGCAGGTCGTCAGGGTGACCCAGGTGAATCTCGTTTCTATCTTTCTATGGAAGATGACCTTATGAGATTATTCGGTTCTGAAAGAACTGCTGCTATGATTAAGAAACTTGGTCTTCCAGAAGATGAACCTATTGAGGCTAGTATCTTACTAAGGCTATTGAAAATGCTCAGAAGAAGGTTGAAGGTAATAACTTCTCAGCTAGAAAGAGATTACTTGACTATGACCAGGTAATGAACGAACAGAGAGAAATTATCTACGCTCAGAGAAAGGAAGTTCTTACTGGCGAAAACCTCAAGGAAGAAATTATGAGTATGACTAAGGAAGTTATTACTCGTATTGTTGATGCTTGCTGTGGTACAGACGAAGACCCAACAACTTGGAATATGGATGAGTTAAATGCTCAGTTAAAGCCAGAATTTGATTTTACTGAACAGTTTGAATTATCTAAGGAAGATATTCAGCTTATTACAAAGGAAAAGCTTGTTGATAGAATTTTTGAAGCTGCAAAGGCTAAGTATGACGCAAGAGAAGAAGAATTTGGTTCTGAAATCATCAGAGAACTTGAAAGAGTTATTACTCTTAGAGTTGTAGATAGCAAGTGGATGGACCACATTGATGATATGGATAGAATGCGTCAGGGTATTGCTCTCCGTTCTTACGGTCAGAGAGACCCATTAGTTGAATACCAGTTCATCAGCTACGATATGTTTGATGAATTAAGAAGAAATATTCAGACTGATATTGTTCGTGGTATGTTCCATGTTAGAGTTATGACTGCTCCTGAAAGAGAACAGGTTGCTCAGCCAACTTCAACTAATATGGATGATTCTTCTGTAAGCAAGCCAAAGGTAAGAAAAGAAGAAAAGATTGGCAGAAATGACCCTTGTCCATGTGGTAGTGGCTTAAAGTATAAGAACTGCTGTGGTAAGGATAAGTAATATAAATTATTAAAAATATACCCTGTGGCTTTATGTCACAGGGCATAAATATTTATAAAAAAGGATGTGAAAAAATTTATGATATTTGAACTTGACCAGATGGCAACAGAAATGGCAGGCTATCATAAAAATTTAGAGGAAATGGGGAACTCACTTTGACATCCCTAATTCTATTGAAAGGGTTGCAGAGTTAGAGGAAATTGCCGGAGACCCAGAGTTTTGGAATGATATGGAAAAAGCTCAAGGTATTCTTCAGCAAACTAAACAATTAAAAGACAAAATTGAGGGCTATAACTCTCTTGTTAGTCAGTATGAAGATTTAATGACCATTATTGAAATGGGTAATGAAGAAGACGATGCTAGTATGGTAGCAGAGGCAGAAGAAGTTAAAAAGAACTTTTTAGAAAGATTTGAAGAACTTAGAATTTCTACACTTCTTACAGGACCTTATGACAAAAATAATGCCATTGTTACACTTCATCCAGGTGCTGGTGGTACAGAGGCCTGTGACTGGGTTTCTATGCTCTATAGAATGTATAGCCGTTGGGTAGAAAAGCAAGGATATACTTTTGAGCTTTTGGACTATCTTGATGGTGACGAAGCTGGTATCAAGTCTGTTACATTTATGGTAAAGGGCGAGAATGCTTTTGGTTATTTAAAGAGTGAAAAGGGCGTACACCGTCTTGTAAGAATTTCGCCTTTTGATTCTAGTGGTAGAAGACATACTTCTTTCGCTAGTTGTGAAGTTATGCCTGAACTTGATGACACTATTGAAGTTGACATTAATCCAGATGATATTAAAATGGATGTTTTCAGAGCTAGTGGTGCTGGTGGTCAGCATATTAATAAAACATCTTCTGCTGTGCGTTTAACACATATTCCTACTGGTATTGTTGTTTCTTGTCAGAATGAAAGAAGTCAGTTCCAAAATAAAGATATGTGTATGAAAATGTTAAAGGCTAAGCTCTATGAATTAAAACTTAAAGAGAGAGGCGAACTTCTTGAGGGTATCCGAGGCGAAGTTAAAGACAATGCCTGGGGTAGTCAGATAAGAAGTTATGTTTTCCACCCTTACAATATGGTAAAAGACCATAGAACAAGTGCTGAAACAGGTAATGTTCAGGCTGTTATGGACGGTGGAATTGATATGTTTATTAATGCTTACTTAAAGTGGATTAATGAACTTGACACAACTGAGGAATAATATTTTAAATTTAGGCTGAACGGATAACTGTTCAGCTTAAATTATGTATGGAGATTTTTTATGAGAGAATTAACAATAGACAAAGGAACAAAGGGGCAAAGACTGGACAAATTTTTAATGAAATATATGAACAAAGCTCCTAAATCCTTTGTTTACAAAATGCTTAGAAAAAAGAATATAAAGCTTAACTCTAAAAAGGCAGAGGGAAACGAAATGCTTTCTGACGGAGATAAGGTACAGCTTTTCTTATCAGAAGATACTCTTGAAAAATTTATGGAGGCAAAAGTTATTGAAAAGGCAGAACAGACTTTTTGGTGGCTTATGAAGATGAAAATGTGCTTGTTGTAAGTAAGCCGGTAGGTTTACTTGTTCATCCGGATAAGGAAAATAGAACAGGTACTTTAAATGACCAGCTTTTGTATTACTTAAATAAAAAAGGCGAATATTCTCCTTCAACAGAGTCAGTTTTTACACCTTCAATTTGTAATAGATTAGACAGAAATACAAGTGGTCTAGTTGTAATGGGCAAAAATCTTGAGGCTGTTCAAGAACTTAATGAAATGTTTCGTAACAGAGAAATTGATAAATATTATTTAACAGCCGTAAAAGGTGTTGTAAAGGAAGCAGGTTCTATAGAGGGTTACCATACAAAGACTAACGACAATATTGCATCATTTTCTAAGAGAGAAATGCCAAATAGTACATTTGTATCTACAAAGTATAGACCTATTGCTGTAAAAGATGGTTATACACTTTTAGAGGTAAAATTGGAAACAGGTAAATCTCATCAAATCAGAGTGTGTTTACAATCTTTGGGATATTATGTTGTAGGCGATAATAAGTACGGAAATATTGAGGCTAATAGATTTTTTAGGGATAAATTTAAGTTAAGAAATCAATTTTGCATAGTTATAAACTTGTTTTTAGAAAAGACACAGGTGCTTTAGCCTACTTAAATGGCAAGGAAGTTATAGGTGGAATGAGTGTAACATTTAATAACATTTACAGATTTTTTAGGGACTAAAAGCTTTATTGTAAATAAATACTATTGTAATTATTAAGAAAAAGTGATATTATTGATGTAAAGTATTTAAGAAGGGAATTTTTATAATGAAAGCTATTATTCTCGTTGCAGGATATGCAACTCGTCTTTATCCACTTACAAAAAATACACCTAAGCCACTTCTTCAGGTTGGGGGAAAGGCTATTATTGATTATATAGTTGAAGAAATTAATACACTTGATGCTGTAGATGAAATTTATGTAGTAAGTAATCATAAATTCGCAAAGAATTTTGAAGATTGGGCTAAAGAAGTTGATAATATTAAGCCTATTACTGTAATTGATGATGGTACATCAACAGAAGAAACAAGACGCGGTGCTATTGGGGATATTCAGTATACAATAGAACAGGGCAATATTGATGATGATGTTGTTATTATTGCTGGAGATAACTTGTTTACATATGCCTTAAAAGAATATTATGATTTCTATAAAAAGAAAAATGCAGACTGTGTTTGTGTAAAGCAGTTTGATGATATGGAAATGATTAAACAGCTTGGTGTGGCTCTTTTAGATGAAAATAATAAGGTTATTGACCTTGAAGAAAAACCAGAACATCCAAAGAGTAATAAAGCTGCCTTTGCCACATATATGTATACAAAGGAAACTGTGCCTATGATTAAGAAGTATCTTGAAACTGGCAATATGCCAGATGCACCAGGATATTTTCTTCAATGGTTACACAAGAAAAAGCCTGTTTATGCCTATGTAATGAATGGTGAATGTTATGATGTAGGTACATTAAAGGCACTTGAAGAAGTAAGAAGTATTTACGGAAACTAAAAATAAATTGGGAGGGAAACCTCCCTTTTTTATTGTAAGAGGTGTTATATGAAGAGATTAGATATATATACAGATGGTGCTTGTTCAGGTAACCCAGGGGCAGGTGGTTATGGAGTAGTTATGCTCTATAAAGGTGCAAGAAAAGAAATTAGCGAGGGTTATAAGAAAACTACAAATAATCGAATGGAAACTTTAGCCGTAATAAAGGCTCTTGAGGCTTTAAAAGAACCCTGTGAAGTTACTCTTTATAGTGACTCAAAATATGTTGTAGACTCTATTACTAAGGGTTGGGTTCAGAAATGGAAGAAAAATAATTGGGTAAAGAGTGATAAAAAGAAAGCCTTAAACATAGACTTGTGGGAAAGACTTTTACCTTTGTTAGAAAAACACAATGTGAATTTTGTATGGGTAAAGGGTCATGCAGATACAGTAGAAAATGAAAGATGTGATTTTTTGGCAAGAGAAGCTATAGCATCTGGAAATTTATTAGATGATGTGAACTATAAATAAACTTTTGCATAAAATGAAAAATGACAATGTGGAGAGCATTGTCATTTTCCGGAGTATTGTATATGAATAATAGAGTCTAGCGATTTCTCTACGCTCGTTATTATACAATAAAAAGAATAAAAATAAAAGGGGTAATTTACAGTTTTTTGTAAATTTTTTATGAATAATTCTACCAATGTACTGTGGTTGTTGTGTAAAATATATTATTAAAGCGTTGTAAATTGATGTTTTATTTGTATTTTATACATAAAAAATATTTTAAGTTGACATAAGGGTTTATATTGTGTAAAATTAACATTGGTGTCGATATTTAATAAAATATTAATGTATTTGTTAGAAAGGGTTAAGTTTTATGAATGAAATTGAAAAATTAAGGGAAAAATACAATATTAAATTACCAGGTAAAGGTTACCTTTTTGTTAAGAGAGTAATGGATATAGTGTGTTCTGCCTTTGCTTTAGTTGTCCTTTCGCCAATATTGTTAATTACGGCTTTGGCTATTAAATTAGAATCCCCAGGTCCGGCTGTTTTTGTTCAAAAAAGAGTGGGAACAAATGGTAAAGAATTTAATATGTATAAATTCCGTAGTATGTGTATAGATGCAGAAGAAAAATTAAAGAAATTAAAACATAAAAATGAAACAGAAGGACCTACATTTAAAATGCAGGAAGACCCTAGAATTACTAAAGTTGGCCATTTTATCAGAAAATATAGTATTGATGAGCTTTTACAGCTTGTAAATATATTAAAGGGTGATATGTCTATTATAGGTCCAAGACCAGCACTTCCAAGAGAAGTTGCAGAATATGGAGAATTTGATAAACTTAGACTTCTTGTAAAACCAGGTTTAAGCTGTTACTGGCAGGTAAGTGGTAGAAGTAACATTCCTTTTGACGAATGGATGAAATTAGATGTAAAGTACATAAAGGAAATGAGTTTATTAACAGATATAAAAATTATATTACTTACTTTCCCTGCTGTTTTTAAGGGCGATGGAGCGTACTAATATTTGTAAAAAGCATAGACGATTGTTCTATGCTTTTTTTGTGTAGTTTTTGGAATTGTATGTGTACTTATTTTGTGTTAATATCAATTTGAGGGGTGGTATTATGATAAATTCATAAAAAAGTGCTAAGAAGATTATTGATTATTTTTCTGAATATCGTGCTTTTAATATGTATGATGTTTGTAATGAGTAAGGGTAGGGAATTTAGAAAAATTCAAAGATATGTTTCAGAAGTAATAGATATAAATGTTTTAGATGGGAAAGTTTTGGTATATTATGATGACCATGGTGGTTTTCTTGGAGATGGTGAAACATTTATAAAAATAAAAATGCCAAATGACAGATGCCTAGATGTAATGAAAACAAATCCAAAGTGGTTGCCTTTGCCTTTTTCTAGTAATATTTATCGTGTAGTATATGGAATTGAATCAAAAGATTTTTCTGCCTCATCAATGATTCGTTATCACGATAGTGACGAGGTACTTATTCCTCCAATTAAAAATGGATATTATTACTTTTTTGATAGGAATATGGAGAGTAAAAATCCCAAAGATGATACAGAACTTTTTAATAGGTGTTCCTATAATTTTACTCTTGTGATTTATGATACAGATGAAAGAATGCTCTACTTTATATATTATGACACATAAAAAGACTATCTAATTGAAATAAAACTCTTTTAGATAGTCTTTTATAGTGAACCGAAAGATAAATCGGACACACGAAGTGTGGCTTTCAACGAAGTTGAAAGTTCTGACCAATGAATCGGAAATGTAAATTCGATGCCTTGTTGGTCAACAAGCCACAAATTAAAGTTAATTTCTCACTCTACTGCCAGAAACGACTTTATCCTTTGGTTTAGTCGAAGTCTTTTTATCTGTTGTTCTGTTTTCTTCATTTTGACTATTGTTGTCATCAGAATTATCATTACCACCAAAAAGTTTGTCAAAAATCCATGCTTTTCTTCTGTAGTTGTTTCGCTTTGGTCCTCTGTTACTGTAACTATATTAAATGTAATATCTTCACTTCTAGGTACAGCTTCAGTTGAAATTTCTGCGTCAGTAGGATTTTTAGTTTTGTGATTTATAAATGCTACTTCTACAGCTGTGGCAATAACAGCAAGGAACATTATACCAAAGATACCGATAAGACCAATTTTTGTCCAAAACCGGCGTCTTTAAATGTTATTAAGGTTAAATTTAGCTTTTTTCTTATACTTTTTGCGATTTCTTTCCCATTTTCTAGGAGTTTCAGGATTTTTTAATTCGTCATAAAATGCTGTTACATTTTTTGTTCTATGCTCAGGATGCAGATTAAGAGCATTAAACATAGCATTTTCAACATTCTTTTTAATATTTATGCCCATTAATGATGGAGCAACAAGAGTATCAGCTTTTAATCTGTTTACAGCTGAAGTTGGCTTTTCTTTAGTAACCATTTCATAAAATACAGCACCAACAGAGTAAATATCAGCTGACAAGTCAAGTCTTATATTTTTTTCATATTGTTCTAAAGGAGAATAACCGTTGTTGCAATCAGTTTTTAGATATTGACTTAAATAACCACTAAAGCTGAAATCTGTTAAAATAATAGATGTGTCTTTTTTACTTATGTAAAGGGTTTCCGGAGTTATATTACCGTGAATTATACCCTTTTTCTGTATTTTATTTAATGACCTTAAAATAAGAATGAGTACACGCCTTGCGTAATCATCAGAAATTTTTAGGTTGTTGTATATTAAGTTTTTAACCATTATGCCGTCTACGATTTCACGGACACAGTAATAAGTGTTGTTTTCTTCAAAACCACCTATTACATCTACATTTGGCATATCTTTCAAATCTACACATTCATCTTTAAATGCAGCTAAACCTCTCATAAAAATATGTGAAGTTTTCTTGTTTTCAGGCTCAACACTTAATGCCTCATTTCTTTCTGAAAGAAAGGCTGGAAAATATTCATTTATAATAACTTTTTTATTTTCTTCTTTATCCCATGCTACATATGCAATAAAAACTTCAGTTTCTTTTATTGCATAACCGAGAATATATCTATCTGCTAAAATTGTTTCCGGAGGTAAATGATACTCGGCTTTAGGCGTGTTGTCGTAAACTGTACCACAGGCTGGACATTTTTCCTCGGAAGCTGATAAATCGTTCATACAATTAAAGCATTTTTTCATATCAAGACCTCCTAAAAGTTCAATAGTTGCAAACATTATCAATTATATAATCTAAACAGAAAAAAACAAGGAAAATATTAAAAAAACTTATTTATTAATGTATTTGTAATTATGTTTTTTGCACTTATATATTAAATGCAGCTAATAATTAAATTATGAAATTGAAATAAGACAAAATTAATGGTATAATTACAATAAGGAGGGAATATTTTATGATTAAAAAAATTCTTTTAATAGTTGCAGTAGTTACATTGTTTGCTTCTGTTGCTGTTATGTTATTAGCGAAAGATAGTAACGAGGGAAAAATTGGGAATATAAATAATTATTCTAAAAATTATATTTATAATCGTCAAGAAAAATTGAAAAAGAAAAAGAAGAAAATGAAAAGGTTGTAGCAAAATTAAAAAGGTGTTGCTTGGCTGGGGAGGAAGTAACACTGTGGGATATGTTTATGCTAATTATATTGATTTCTTATGAAGATTTGAAAGATATGGGGTATGATTTACCTGTAGAAAATAAAGGTGTCAAAGATGAAAGCACAGTTGATGTTTTGGGTAGACAAGGCTCTATACCTATTATTGTAGGGGAAAATACAGAAATAGATGGCACAAATAATACTATTAATGATATTAAGATTAAATCTAGTTCTGGAGCAAATGTAAATATACTGTGTGGCACAAAAAATCCTGGCGTAAATCCTTGTAGCATAAATGGTGTAAAGGGTACACTTTTCGGAAAAACATCTGAAGAAGATGCTACAAAAACATCAGCATTTTATTTTCAGAGAGAAATTAGCGGTGAAAAGGTTGAAGTGCCAGCAGGAACAGTTGTACAAACAGAGGTTCTGATGCAAAATATAAGGACTATATAAATATTATATGGTTGGAGAGAAAAGGGTGGTCTACACCAAAAGAATTGCTGGAACAAACAGAAAAATTTGTAGAATCCATAAATGGAAAGTACATAATAATTGGTTTATCAGACGGCGACGAAAACACCAACAAAGAAGTTGATAAGTTATTGGAAGAAAAATTTGGAGATAAATTTATAAATTCGAGAAACTTCTTGTGGATTATGCCAAAAATGATATGGGCAAAAACACAACAGAAAGTAACAAGGAAAAAATAGCTAAAGGTATAATACCAAGCAACCTTGCAGATAATAATGGTTTATTAAGTGTTACAGGGTGCAAGGTGCTTAGTAAAAATGTATGTGATAAAATTAAGACTCTTGGATATTTGAATTAGCAGATATTTCTTCCACAATATCTCTTATAGTTTTATCCTGACAGTTAACTATAACATTTGCATATTTTTTATAGAGGGGAGTTCTTTCATTGTAAAGGTCTTTAAGAGTTTGACCTTTCTTGATTGTAACGCCCCTTTCTTCAAGGTTTCCTAATCTCTGCTCTATTTCTTCATATGGAAGATTTAGGTAACTATTGTGCCAATGTTGTTAAAATGTTCCATAGCTTCTTCGCCATAGATAGCACTGCCACCTGTAGCGATTACGCTGTTTGTTGTTTTTATGCCTTTGTTTACATCGTTTTCAATTTTTTCAAAACCGTCAGTACCGTATTCATTTATGAGTTCTTGTAATACTTTTTTATATTGGTTTTGTATTACTAAGTCAGAATCTATGAAGTCGAAGCCTAATTTTTTGGCTAATACTACACCAATAGTGCTTTTCCGGCACCCGGCATACCTATAAGTATGATGTTATTCAAATAAATCACTCCTTAAATATTGAAAAAGTCTTTATTTTTGTGTTTAAAAATAGCTTTTTCAATTTGAATTTTATAATAATATAAAAATAATAAAACAAAAAATGAGTAATATCAAGAGATTTTTTGAAATAATATGAATAGTTTAGGGTTAAATATGGAATATAGTGCCGGAGTTGAATAAAATAATTTAATTTGCATATATATACGAATTATAGTATAATATAAAGAAAAAATGCTTATATTAAGCATTGAAATGGAAGGAGTTGTTTCGAGTTATGGGAGATGAAAAAGTAGAGGTCATTAATATTAAAAATGTTTTGGAAATTATATATAAAAATATTTTAGTTATTCTACTTATTACAGTTATATTTGCCTCTATAAGCTTTATAGTCTCAAAGGTATTCTTACATAAGGAATATAGGTCATCTGTATCGCTTTATGTTATGAATAACAAAGTAACCCAGAATACCGGCGAAATTTTATCTAGTGATATTAGTGCTTCACAGATGCTTGTTAATACATACGCAGTTATACTTAGTGATAACTTAGTTATGGAAGATATTAGCAATAGCTTGATAAAAAATATGGAGCAGATAAATTATCTAAGATTTTTCCTATTGTTGAAAAAGATGGAGGATATGCAATACCATCGTCTGCAATCTCAAGCTGTATTAGTATGGGTTCTGTAAATGAAACTGAAGTTTTAAGGGTTATGGCAACTACAAGAGACCCTCAGGTTTCAGTTGATATTTGTTTGGCTATGATAGATGTTGCACCTAAGGTACTTTCAGATGTTATGGGTGTGGCATATGTTAATCCTATTGGTTATCCAGATTGATGGGAGGCAGTTCTTCGCCTAATGTATTAAAGAATGTTATTTTAGGTGGAGGCTTTGGTTTTATTTTATCTGTTGCGTTAGTCTTACTTTTAGATTTCTTAAATAATACAGTAACAGATGGAGAATCTCTTGTAAATAAATTTGGTGTGCCTGTTTTAGGCGAAATACCTGTGTACGATGTTTCAGGTAACAATGAAACTGCTGAAAGAGAGGTAAATGCCAATGCTTAGAGTGTTAGATAGTTTTTTTTAATAGATTTAGAAAAAATAAAAATATAGACAACTTAAATGATAGAACGACAATAATGAATGTTAAAGATTTTCAAGTTGTTGAGTCTTATAAGCAGTTGAGAACAAATATCGTATTTGCAATGTCTGTAAGAAATACTTCTGTTATTGAAATTTCAAGTTCATATCCAGGAGAGGGAAGTCTATTACATCAGCTAATGTTGCTATTGCTATGGCTCAACTGGTGCAAAGGTACTCTTAATTGATTGTGACCTTAGAAAATCAGTACAGCATAAGATTTTTAAAGTTGAAAATAAATTAGGTTTATCTTCAATACTTGGTAAAATGGCAACATTTGAAGATTGTGTTCATAAGAAAGTAACAAAAAACTTAGATTTGATTTCTAGTGGACCAATTCCTCCTAATCCTTCCGAACTTATAGCATCACAAAATATGAAAAACTTTATAGAAGAAGTTCAAAAAAATTATGACTATGTAATTGTGGACACTCCACCGATAGGGGTTGTATCAGATGCTTTGGAACTTTCACAGTATACAGGAGGTTTAGTAATTGTAACTAGACAGGGAGTTACTACTTACGAAGATGTAAAAAGAACTCTCAGCAGTGCCAAATTCTTAAATGTTAATATTTTAGGTTTGGTCGTAAATGGTATAGAAGATTCTAAATTTAATGGTTACGGAAAATATAATAAGTATAAAAAATATGGAAAGTATAGCTATTCATATGAGCAAAATATTGAAAAATAAAAGAAAGATTTGTGCTTTTGTATTTTTATATGATATTATTCAAGGGATTGGAGCTTTTGTATGAAATGTAAAAGTAGATTTTTCTTTCTAGGAGCTGTTCTTACAGCTTTAGTTATATTTATATTTTCTAGTTTTAATGGCGATGAATCTGTTAAACAAAGCAATGCTATTAGAGAACCGCTTGTAAAGATTTTGTCAGAAGTATATTCTGTTGAAACCACAACAGTGGGTGCAAAAGTGGAAAATTATACCGAAATTACAACTTTGTCACAGAATTTAAAGTCCAAAAATACATTGACAAGAAGACAATGGAGTAAAGTGCTTAAATACTCTGCTGAAGTAATAAGAAAAATAGCACATATGTTTTTGTATTTTATACTTACCATTTTCTTGCTTTTGGGATTTAATTCTTTAGACAAGATGTGGAAAAAGTATTCGGTTCTTTTAGCTTTGGCTTGTTGCTTTTTATATGGAGCTACTGATGAAATACATCAGATATTTACAGGAAGAACAGCTAGAGTTACAGATGTCTTTATAGATTTGCTTGGAGGAATTATAGCAGTTATTATTCTATATATTATTAAAAGCATTAAAAAAATGACTGATTAAGTATTATTGCTATAGTTTGTAAGTTTATTGTCAATGAAAAATATAGAGTATTCTTATGCTAAAATTAATGAAATGGGGAAGTTTTATGATTGAAAAATTTAATAGTAAGAAATTTTTTTATAGATTTATTGACTTCCTACATTAATGGAAGCAAGATAGAATTAAAAGATACAGACAGTGTAAACTGGAAAGAAGTTTATTACTTGGCAAACATACATAATATGGTGGGGCAACTTATGTTGTATTAAGAAACTCCGGCATACATTGTGACGCAGAGATTATGCAAAACTGTTTTAACAAATTTACATATATTGTACAATATTCTATAAAGCAAGAAATGATAACTCATTCCCTTATGGAATTGCTTAATAAAAATAAAATTAAGCACATTATGTGTAAGGGTTTTGTGCTCAGAAACTTTTATCCTCAAAAAGAGTTGAGGACAATGGGTGATGTGGATATTGTCATACAACAGGAAGATAAGGACAGACTTCACAATATTTTGATTGAAAATGGCTATAAATATGACGAGTTTAATTCCCATGGTCAAGTGTGGAATTATATCAAAATGGCATAGTTTTTGAAATTACATAGAAAACTTGTAGGTAAGAATATTTATGACGATGTAGATATGGTAGGGTATTTTGAGGACAATTTTAAGTTTGCAGAAGTTGTAGACAGATATACCTACGAATTTAAGCCAGAACATCACTTTATTTACTTAATAACACATATGGCACTACATTTTAGATATAGTGGATTTGGTGTAAGAATGTTGTTGGATATTCCTATTTTTATAAAGGGATATGGAAATAATTTGGATTGGAATTATGTTCAAGATAATTTAAAGAAACTTAAACTATATGATTTTGCTAATAACATTTTAACTGTGTGTAATAAGTGGTTTGGCATAAAATTGCCTTATGGATTTGATGTTATTAATAAGTCTGATTTAAAAATATTTGAAAATTATATACTTGATGGAGGAGTTTTTGGATATACAAACAGAAATGTTGATGCAATTAATGGAGCAAACAATTCAACCACATTTATTGGTGGATTAAAGAGTATTTTGGAGAGAGTTTTTCCTAGTTATGATAAATTAAAGGAAAGATATGCTTGGTTCGGAAGTCCACCTAAGATGCTTTTGCCATTGGGCTGGGTTAGATTTTGGCTCTATAGATTGAAATATGGCAATTGGGGATATAAAGAGAATTGGTAAAATTGTGGAAGTAAGTGATGATGTGGTTATACATAATTCACTTATGGAAAAATTAGGGCTTAAAGAAAAGAGG
>ENA-OQHP01000318-OQHP01000318.1-human-gut-metagenome-genome-assembly--contig:-NODE-318-length-15920-cov-1.562464_pt1 | contig 15920 bp, 21 predicted proteins | sample MGYA00242563_ERZ504717 | MGnify/ENA primary metagenome ERZ504717 (study PRJEB26092, sample SAMD00036212) | human gut metagenome | host: Homo sapiens | study: EMG produced TPA metagenomics assembly of... | reverse complement strand
CAACTGAAGTGTTCCTGAAGTTGACATAATTGCTGTCATAAGGATTGTTGGCTTCAGAAGCGGAATTGTAATCTTTATAAACTGCTTAAATGGTGTTGCTCCATCGATATAACTTGCTTCATATACGGAATAATCAATATTCTGTAATCCTGCAAGATAGAATACCATATTGTATCCTGTCCATCTCCAGATCAAAGCTATAACAATTACCCAACGAGCCGGCCATGTACTCTGGAACCAGTCGACAGAGGATAATCCAATTCCTGTAAGAACTCTGTTCACAACTCCGTCCGGAGCAAACAAGGACTTGAAGATCATAGAGTAAGATACAAGTGATGTTGCACACGGAAGGAAGATCAATGTACGGAAAAGACCTTTACATCTGATCTTTGGACTATTCAAAAGCTGTGCCAGGATCAAGGCAAGAACAAGCATGATCGGCACCTGGATCAAAAAGTAAAAGAACGTATTAAACAAGCACTGTTGAAATGTTTTATCCTGGAAACTCTGGTATAATTCGATACCCGGTAAACACTCCCCCTGTTTTTCTAAAAGAAAGCCAGGATTGCCTGTGCCATTGGATAAAAACAAAACACAAAAATTAAAATAGCTGCTGGAAGCAAAAACGCCCATCCGGTAAGATTATACTTTTTTTCTAATGTCAATTTTGTTTCTTTTTTCCCATTTTTTCTCCTAAAACAGAACCGGGAACGCAATACTGCACTCCCGGTACGTTCTGTTTCTAATCTTTGATGATTACTCACCAACATTAAATTCTACTGTATCCTGAGCGTTCTTGATCTCGCTGTCAATGTCAGCGCCATTCTGAACAACATTTGTGATTGCATCTGTTAATGCACTTCTAACATCTGAGTAGTATGCGCCATAATCGATTCCAGGAACCTTTCCAGCGAAGTCTACGATGTCTTTGTATACAGCCTGTCCAGCGTAGAAATCAGATGTCTCATTGTAAACTTTAGACTCAGCAGCCGGTAAGTAACTTGCGATTGCTCCAGCGTTTGGAAGAAGATCATCATATAACTCTACGCTTCCACCGAATGTTGTCTTAAGGAAGTCATATGCAAGGTCTGTGTTCTTGCAGTTAGAAGATACTGCCCAGCTTGCTCCACCACAGTTTGCGTAGTTTGTAGCACCCTCAACATCATCAAGTTTAGGCATGTTTACGATAGACCATTTTCCAGCCTGATCGTCAGCTGCCTGAATTGAAGACATGATCCAGCATCCCTGGATAACACCAGCTGCTGTTCCCTTGTTCATAGAAGCGATGTACTGATCCCAGTCAGTGTAATCAACCATGATTCCTTCGTCGATGAGCTGTTTGTATGTCTCGATTGCTTTCTTAAGAGCTTTGTTATTAACTAAGTCAACTTTTCCGTCTACCATCGGAGAAGCACCTGCAGACTGAAGCATCTCGATGATGATCTCAGATCCGCCTGAGCTTGTAAGCATTGGAACATTGTTTGTCTCAACTACTTTTTTAGCTTTTTCGATGAAGTCTGACCATGTTGTGTCTTTGAAGTCATCTACTGTAAGACCAGCTGCCTCAACCATGTCTTTACGGATTGCCATGATTGTAGCACCGTTATCAAATGGTACACCATAGTTCTTTCCATCTACTGTAGAGTCAGCTAACTTTCCTGCTGAGAAATTTGAAAAATCAATTCCTGAATCTGTCAGTTCTGTAAAGATTCCTGAATAGTTTGCAACGTTTTTGTGGAAAGAGTAATCCTGCATCAGGAAGATGTCCGGCAATGTGCTGTAATCATCAGCTTCAGCTGCTGTGATCAGAGCTGTCTCAATATCTGAATATACTTTTTCCTGAATATCCAGTTTGAAATCCGGGTGATCTTTCTGGTAGATTGCCTCTGCCTGTTTCATTGCATAAACGTTGAAGTTAGGATCCCAGCACCATACGCTCAGTGTGTTTTCCTGTGATTGCATCATTCTTTGCATCAGTGTTGTTGTCAGCTTTGCTTCCGCATCCTGCAAGTACAGATACTGACATTGCTGCTACTAAAAGTGCGCTCAATACTTTCTTTTTCATAGTTTTTGTCCTCCTTATACATTTAAAAGTACTGCTTTATAAAATATGAAATGCATTCCTTGCGTTTCATAAGTTATCTTTATTCAACATCATCTACAACGCATCTCGCCTGGCTCTAAATCCAGTTCATATACACAGTTGCCATTGATATATACATCTGTGTGTCGCGCTTCTGATGAGTTATTAATAACTGCGATCTTCTTACTCTTCGGGAATACAGTTACTTCTGTATCAACATTTGTTACATAGTAATGCTTCATCTCTTTTCCATGCCTGCTGCATAGTAAATAGCACGAAGAAGAATTCTACAGTTCTGTGGAGAATATGGAAGACCTGCAAAGTATACGCTATGTCCTTTTCCATATTCATTAACAACCATCTGGCTGTACTCTCCATCCATTGCAAGGATCTGGTAATTCTTGCCCTGTGCATAGACACGGCTTGTTCCCTCACCAAAATCTATTTTACCTTCAATATCCTCTAAAATAAGTGGTTTGCATCTAATTCATTATACTTATCTGTATTAAGTGAGAAACACATCTCACGATCTACGCCAAGTACATCTGACAGCTGGAAGAATCTTCCTGATGCTGATATGCTGTCGGTTCACCAACTCCGATGAATCCGCCTCCCTCGTCAACAAAGCGACGAATATTTGTTACAACTTCTTCATCGATCCAGTTTCAGCTCCACTAAATGCTGTATATGCATCACCTACATTGATGATTACTCCAATGTCTTCCGGAATACCTTTCTTCACGTCATCAAAGGAGATGAATTCAACTTCGAATGGCATACCACTTAAGCACTCAAGCACACCTTCTGCTGAATAAGTCTCTCTGTGCCAGATTGCGTGATGTACCTGATTGGACATCCACTTTCTCAGTCCTCCCCAACAGTTGAGGATTGCAACCTTAAATGGTGCTACATAGGAAGGTGTTCCCTGCATATTCTCATGAATCTGACGGAACTCTGTAACAACTTTCTGGATCTCATCAATGAATCCCGGCCAGTTACTGGCAAGTTTTAAGTATCCGCCGTATCCGATTCTGTCTAATGGTGAACGAAGAAGAGCACGTCTTGCTTTTCTCCAGTTGTCTCTTGCTTCTCCGATCGGATCTCCGCCTTCGCAGATACATCTGGGAAGAAGTATGGTAAGAGACGTCCCTCTGTATAATCAACGCCTTTGATATCAGAAATCATACGAAGTGTCACACCACTTCCAACAGAACCTACAACTGCATCAAGTCCGATGCCTGCAAAGTATTTACCATAAGGCTCTGTTCCGATCCAGTGATCTCCAAGGAACATCATAGCTTCTTTTCCATAAGAGTGAACGATATCAACCAGCTCTTTCGCGAGTGCACAAACTTCAATCTGCTGGAATTCAATAAAGTCACGGAATTCTTTGCTCGGTACGCGGAACATACTGTTGTGATATCCCTGATCCACGATAAATTCCGGACGGAATTTATATCCTGCCCATTTTCAAATTTTTCTAAGATATATGGACTTACACTTGCACTGTATCCAAACCACTCAACGTACTTTTCTCTCTTCTGATCATCAAAAGTTAATGTGACTGATGGAAAAATGTTGTAAATCGAACAACATCTATATTCGGATTCTCTTCACACCATCTTTTCAGCTTTTCCTTTACATACTTCTGTGTCTTCGGCTGTCTTACATCATATGTCAACTGATGTGGTGTATCCTGCCAATCATTTGTAATGAAGTTATACATATGTACCGGATCCCAGATAAGGAATGCCAGAAAGCTTACTGTATATTCATGATATGCCTTTGTCTGGATCTCAACTTCTCCTGAAGCTTCATCAAATTCCCATTTATCTGTAGGAACAATCTCTCCAGTTGTACGGTCGATCACTTCCCACCAACGTTTTGGATCATCTAACGTATTTACTTTCAGCTGCTCTGTGTGAAATCCTTCCATTAAGCGAATACGAAGTGTTTCGCCTCTTGCTGTCACACGGTTACTGATCAAATATTCCTGCTGAATTTCTTCCGGATTGGCACTTGCCCACTCATTATCTTTTCTTGTTGTATAATAAGTAGCGTATTTCTTAACCGGCTCTGACAGAAGTTCTTCTGGCATCTCTGTTCCGTCACAATCTCTCAACGCATCTGCTCCCAAGAGATTCTTTAATCGTAATGTCTCGTCAATAACATCTGCATCTGTCGGCAGCGTCAATCTTCCCGTCATCAATATGTTCCCCTCCAAATAACTTTTATTCTTACTTATCTCACGACTAAAGTATAACGTTTTCACCAATGGATATCAATTTCATTGTTGCTCGGTTTGTTATATTTTTTGCTTTTTTATTACTAAAATACTGTTTTTCTTATTATTTTTATGTATAATATGTTTAATATATAGAATTGTTATATTATTTTTTCGTCTTTTTTACGAATTCACTTTAAAATTATTGCTTTTTCATATATTTTATATAAAATTTAATCAATTGAGAAGGCCCATACAAACTATAACTTAACCGAAGAGGATATGCACTTATGAGTAATGAATTTATCAACCTTGGCTCCGCCACGAGCAGTCGCGACGATTTTAGTCTTCGCTATATTTCTATTTCTAAATACGAAGGTGACTGGAACTCTCTACCGCACACACATCAGTTCTCAGAACTCTTCTATGTTTTGCACGGTGAGGGTATCTTCTATATAGAAGATGAAAGTTTCTATGAAACAGATGATTTAATGATCATTATCCTTATGTAGAACACACTGAAAAAACACTTCCAAACAACCCAATGGAATACATTGTATTTGGTGTTGAAGGACTTGCGTTTTCTTTCGATGATCCTGAACAGGACGCTTCAAAAGGATATAGTTTCTATAGTTATGGTTCTGATAAAAAATCAGTTTATTAATTTGCACAATTAATGATGCATGAATTTCAAGAACAAAAACCCGGATTTGAAAAAGTCTGTCACGGATTACTTGAGGTTCTTCTGGTATACATTTCCAGAAAGCAAAACCTTTCTGTTATTTCTGAATCCTCTTTCCAGCTTTCTAAGGAATGTGCATTAGCTAAACGATATATTGATACAAACTATTCCCAAAATATTACATTGGATTTATTAGCTGAGATCACACATATCAATAAATTTTATCTGGCACATTCTTTTACAGAATGCATTGGTCAATCTCCGATCAACTATTTAGCAGATCGAAGGATCGAAGCATGCAAAGAACTTTTGACAACCTCAGATCTCTCTGTAACACAGATTGCCTCCAGTGCAGGTTTCTCTTCCCAATCTTATTTCTCACAGATCTTTAATAAGAAGGTTGGAATGTCACCAAGGCAATACCGTAAATTATATTCACATGTAAAAAGGGAGTAATATATTTATACCAAGAAAGGCTGGCACATGCCAGCCCTTTCTTTTGAAAGAATTCTTGAAAACTTCTTTCCTTTTACTTTTCAGGAAAATTTTTATCTTCTTTTACGTCTGCGTAAAATAACTGTAACGCTGGCACCTGCTGCCAGTATTGTCGCAGTTCCCCACAAGATCAGTGGAGTTGCATCTCCGGTCTTAACCGCACCTGACTTCTTATCAGAATTATTCTTCTTGGAATTATCTTTCTTAGAATCATCTTTCTTATCATTATCAGTTGCAGGTTTTTCAATCAATTCCGCATATGCCTTATTGATTGCTGCTGCCATTGCATCAACTTTATCCTGTTTGGATTCTTTCAGACCTTTTTCTACTGCTGCTACTGCATCATCTAAAGCTTTCAGACTTTCCTTTGTATACTTACTTCTGTCGATCTTTCCTGCTTTTTCCAAAGCTGCGTTCACTGCTGTATAATCGGCGTCTTTTTCTGGTTCTACCACTGGTTTTTCTACCAGTCATTTAATGCTTTCTCAATCGCTGCTGCCATTGCATCAACTTTGCTCTGCTCGGATTCTTTCAGGCCCTTTTCTACTGCCGCTACTGCATCGTCCAAAGCTTTCAGACTTTCTTCTGTATATTTACTTCTGTCAATCTTATTTGCTTTTTCCATTGCTGCATTCACAGCTGTGTAATCAGCGTCTTTTTCTGGTTTCGGTTCTTCTGCCTTTTTCTTAACTGTTACTGTTACAGAAGCAGTCAACTCCTTCGGATTGGTAACATCATCTGCAAAGGAAAGCTTTCCTGTCAGAGTATAGTCTCCTGCTTTATTTCCATCGTAGTTGTCTGTATTCCATGTAACACTTGCTATTCCTTTTGTTCCGTCTGTGTAGCTTACTTCTACTTCTGTCGGAAGTCCAAGATCTGTTGCCGCTGTTCCGTATGCAACTTCTTTCTTATCCAGTTTTGCAACGGACTTAATCTCATACGGTTTCTTTGTAACTGTTACCTTGATAGAAGCTTTCACGCCATCTGGGTTTTTCATATTCTTACCCATTGTCAGTGTTCCTTCCAATGTGTAAGTTCCCGGTGTTGTCTGGTAATCACCTTCTGCCATGTTACTTCTACTTCTTGATCCAAGTTTCCTGTCACTGTGACAGTTACTTTCTCTGGTAATTCAAGCTTCTTAAATGCAGTTCCTTCTTCTACTGAAATTCCTTCTGGGTTTGTTACACTAAGTACTTTTACACTATTTTTCATTTCAAAAGAAACTGCTTTGGAAGTGCTGACTGTCCTGCTGCTGTCTTTGCAACAATCTTAACAACGTATGTGCCGTCTTCCAGATCCTTAAGTGTGAACTCTTTTTCTGTCGTATTACCTTTCAGCTGACCATTGACATAAATTTCATAGCTTGCGAAAGTGGAGCCTTCTTTTAATGTCCATGTGAGTTTTACAGAATCATCACTGACCGGAGTCTTTGTAACAGACTCGATCTCACCTTTTGTTGATCCGTCACCCATTGTTGCCACATTGCTGATCTCAATTGCCTTCTCTGATGCAACATCTACACTATTCAGAGCATATACTTTGAAGTTATAAGTTGTTCCAGGTGTCAGATTCTCCAGTGTTACGGTTGTACCACTTACAATCTTTTCAATTCCATTCTTTTCATCAACTACTTTGTATTTTGCTGCTCCCAGAACCTTCGTCCATTTCAGTACAACTTTCTTGCTTTCCACAAGACTGCTGAACCTGTCTGGTCTTCTACTGTAGGAACTTTCGGTGCTCCAAGTGCTCTGATTGCTGCATCTAATGCTTCTTTCTTTTCATCTACAGTTTCCTTTGTTGCAGCTGCATCATTCATTACCGCAACCGCAGCATTATATGCGTCCATAAATGCATTCCAGTTTGTCTCATCATATTCTGATTTAACAAGTGCTGCTCCTGCCTCAACTGATTCCTGGAGCGCTGCTTTATCAACTGTTGCACCTTCGCCTGGTGAAAGATCTTTAAGTAATCCAGGTTGACCTGATATTTTCCGTCACGCTCAGCTGCCACACATTTGATTGTGTGCTTACCATTCTCAAGACCTTTCTTTGAGAAGATAAGTTCCTGCTTTTCTCCAGTGCCTGAACCCGCTAATGAACAATTTTCAATCTTGTTATCATCAATATAAACATCAAAGCTTGCAAAGTTAGCATGCTTCTGAGAATAAACATCTACGCCAGTTCCAGTGAATGTATATGTAAAGAGTGTCCCTTACCATTCTCACCATCTCCCAGTTTCTGTTTTTGTTCCACCATGTTGTCCATTCTCAGCCCAGGTATACCATGACTCACCCTCCCATTTGATATCATTACTTTTTGTTCCGTATGTATTTGTTCCTGCGCCGGTGGATTACCATCTTCTACGATTGTCTCAACATCTGCCACATCCTGTTTGATTGCAACTGTCAGTTCAATTGTGCCAGACTTTGTAGCATCTGCAGCGGATGTTGCAGTGATAGTAACTGTTCCGTTCTTACTTAAGAATGTTACCAGTCCGTTTGTATCTACTGTTGCAATGCTATCATCTGATGTACTCCATGTAACTGTTTTATCTGTTGCATTCTCCGGTTCTACAGTTGCTTTTAACTGTAATGTGCTGTTTGCTTTAGATACTGTAGTCATTCCGGATTTGGAGCTTACTGTCACACCTGTCGGTGCTACCAGTGTTGAATCTAGAATTTCAAATGCATCAAGTTCAATCTTTGTACCAGAACTTGCAGCCTGTTTCTCATTGAGAACTTTCAGCTGAAGTGTATGGATTCCTGCTTTAAGGTCATCTTTGCTGAAGTATTCCACCTGACGCACTGTGCTTGCACTATATGTATCAACTACTTCTGGGACTCGCCATCGATAAATACTTCAATCTTACCTCTGTCTTTATTCGTACAACCAATTACCTTGATTCCTGTTCCCTTAAATGTAAAGAGTAACCGTCTCTCCGCCCTTTGGACTATTCAGATATTGAATTGTATCCATATAGTTGACATTTTATCCTGTGTCCAGTTGCCCCATTCACCTACATATGCGATTCTTTCATCAGCATTGTCAATCTTACCTGCGCCAATCGGCTCTGTTACAGTTACTACTGCACTCTTTTCAGATTCAATTCCATCCACAACTGCGGCCACCTGATATTTCATTGCTCCAAGTGTCTTGTATGCTGTTGTATCTTTATAAGTTGTTGTTGTTAAACCTGTCTCAATACAGATCACATCACCATCTTCTACCTGACGGTATACATTATATGTTACATTGCTTCCCTCTTCTGCTGTCACAGCGTTCCAGGAAAGGTTTACATTTTCAGCATCTGCACGAAGTGCTGTCAGTCCTGTCGGAGCTGTCACAGTAGCGGATGTCGGAATGTCCTTTAATGTATAACTCTTTCCTGCTTCTGTTACGAAAGAAATACGGTTTTCCTTTACAGGTGTCACATCAACTACATTTCCATCACTGTCTACCACTGTTGCAAGAGATGCATTCGCTGTCTGCACAACTGCTTCTCCGCCATTCTTAGAAAGGATTGTAGCAGTTTTTACATTTCCATCTGCCCAGTCCATAGATACTTCAAAGTTACCCTGTGCAACCAATCCATCTACACTTCCGTTAGCCCAAGCGTCTGGAACTGCCGGAAGAAGATTGATATATCCTGCATTGCTCTGCAGAAGCATCTCAGCTACACCTGATGTATATCCGAAGTTTCCATCAATCTGGAAATATTTTGGCTCATGATAATCGAACAAGTTCGCATAGATTCCATTCTTGAACAGGTTCTCAATAAGCTGAAGAGCTTTATTTCCATCACCAAGTCTTGCCCAGCTGTTGATTCTCTGTGCCATTCCCCATCCGGTACTCACGTCCGTACGGTTCTGCATGGAAACCTTTGCTGCTGCAAACCATTCTGCATTGTCCTCTGTGATGAGATCTCCAGGATAAAGTCCGAGCAAGTGAGACATATGACGGTGACCATATCCATCACCCATTGAATTAACAGTTGTCTCTGTATACCACTCTTTAATCTGTCCGCTATCACCAACTTCAATTGGTCCTTTCAGATCTGCCTGGTTTGCTTTCCATGTAGCTACCAGCTCGGCATCTTTTCCAAGTACCTCTGCAGCTTTAATCGTATCTTCATATAACTGCCAGATCAAAGACTGCTCATATGTATTTCCATTTGTAACCGGTCCATGCTCCGGTGAAAATGCCGGTGAAGATACCAACTTTCCATCTGCTCCACGAACAAGCATCTGGTCATACAGTTTAGCTTCTTCTTTCATCATTGGATAGATATTATTTTCTAAGTAAGAAGTATCTCCAGTATATTCATAATAATCCCAGCAATTCTGTAAGATCCACGGTACTGCAGCCGGTGACCATCCCCAACTAAAGTCCCATCCAGGACATGTCCATCCAAACGGATTGTTCTGTGTATGTGCCATGAATCCATTTTCTTCACCTTCGGCACTGGAAACTCCTGCATAGATTGCCGCGGTCACACGCCCCGGTTCTCTCAAAGCATCGATATAATCGATCAGTGGTTCTGCACACTCTGCCATGTTGGTAGAATATGTCGGCCAGTAGTTCATCTGTAAGTTTACATTCATATGGTAATCTGAATGCCATGGAGAGTTGTTCGCTCCGACCACAGTCCCTGAAGGTTGGAAGGAAGTGTCTCTCTGACATAACCATTTCCATCTGTCTTTGTCTCTCTGGAAGACTCAATGGTCATAAATCTTCCGTACTGGAACAGCATAACTTCCAGCTGACGTCTTCAGCTTCTGATGCAGTTCCTGCTTTGTATGCGGAAAGAAGTGCATCTGTTGTCTTGTTGAGACAGTCTGTCCAAGATTCAGATCAACACGGTTGAAGATCTCCTGATAATCACTTACATGATTCGCTTTCAGTTCTTCGTATGTCTTCGCTGCCGCCTGATCTACATACCATTTCACACGACTTGTCAGTTCATCCGCAGATTCGCCTGTTCTATAGGACGGATATTCATCCTTATAATCTGTTCCTATAGACGTGATGATGGTAACCTCACTTGCTCCGGAAACACTTACTTTTCCATTCCCATCTTTCACAGTACCGGCATTGTCAGTAATAACCTGTGTCTGGGATGTGAATTTCATCTGATTGTCTTTAAGCTGTCCGTTGATGGAAATCAATCCATTTGATACTTTTGTATCCCAATCTCTCTTATAGCTGCTATCACCAATCCCATTAACAGCATCCCCTCTGTTATTATCCGGTTCTACACTTACATCCAGACTGATCTTCTCAGAACCGTCTGCTGTGATATGAGTAACAATAACATTGTCCGGATAGCTTGTGAAGTTCTCTCTTGAATAATGGGTACTTCCTTTATCATAATTAACACCGGCAATTGCTGTATTCAGATCCAGATCACGAGTGTAATTTTTCACATCGCTGTTGGATGATACATTCTTAAAATCGATATACATATTTCCAAAACTCAGATAATATCCATATCCATTTGTTCCGTTATCATCACTTGCACCTATCAAGTTTCTTTTTGCAAGATTAGTTGCAGAATTATCCTGGCCATTCGCAAAGTACTCATGGATTGAATTCATTGTCGCTCCATTATTTCCTTTATTCTCCAGATTACCTCCATTGTAATTCTTTCTACTCTCACTTGGTCCTCCTGACCAAAGTGATTTTTCATTGAGCTGGATACGTTCTCTGGTAATTCCACCAAATACCGTTCCACCGATTCCTCCATTACCTATAGGAAGGGACTTTTCCTGCCATCCTTGGTAATACTTGGTAATATCTGCCGGGCTCGTATACCATAGCTTCAGATCATTATTACCGGTCTGCTGCGTTACAGCCGCTGGTTCTGCATGGACCTGCGTTGCCATATACGGCATAGATGTCACAGCTACCGCTGCTGCACAAGCACTTGCAAGCACCCTCCATTTCATTTTCCTTCTCATAATTTCCCTTTCTGATACATATTTGATGTATCTTTTTTATTGTCTTAAGATTCATCTGTTTTTGGACAGACTCCACCTAGTGACTGATTATTCTCATTGTAAATTTTTTCTATTCATTGTGCTTGTTTAATTCATCCTTTATAGGTGCCTTTTTTGTCAAATTCGGAACTCCAGTATTCCTTTTCATTTATGCTATTTCTTTTTCATTGCCTTGTAACCAATCAGTACTGTCCACTGCTCGCTACAGTCGTCCCATATACCAGACAATTCTTCCCTTCACATCATCCATATCAACAACTCCAAACGCTCTGGAATCGTCGGACACTTCTCTATTATCTCCCAGTACGAAGATCTGGTCATCACCTACCGTCAATGGATAGCTTACTTGATTGTTTTCCTCAGTCAGTGTCTCACCAAGCGTTCCTTCCTGCTTTTCTTCTGCTCCGTTCACATACAGCTTGCCGTTCTGTATATTCACAGTATCCCCGGCCACAGCACGATTCGCTTCACAAACTCTTCTCCATCCGGTCTTTTCAAGACAATCACATCTCCGGCTTTATAATCACTGACTCTTTGGTTATACACAACCTTCTCACCACTGTGCAATATCGGATACATAGAGTTTCCCTGCACTGTTGAAATTCCCATCAAAGCATAGAATAACACCATAATAAAGTACGATCAGGACAACAAATTCTAATGTTATCACTGCACGGTATTTGCGCATCTGTTTCTTCTTTCTTCTTCCGATCGAAGTTGAAAACTTATCTGTTCCAACGGATTCCCAAGTCCGATACTCTACTCATTAAAATACGGTAATTCCTTGCTGCATGTCAATGAGTTTCACTAAAAGAAACAGCAGCCGGAACATTGCTGCCCCGGCTGCCATTTCATCCTAGAATTTCTTCTAATTTAAGAATTTCTTCTAAACTTTTGTTTTTACTTCACGATCTTTTCATTCCCGCTTATTCCTGTATCACCGAATTGTCTTTTTTCGCATCTCCTGAATACAGGTCATCCAGCTGATCTTCCAGATCTTTCTGCTGCTTTTTCAAGTCTCGATTTCTGACACCGAATACAACGATTACTGCCAGCAATATAAGCAATGCAAGAAGGTCCAACCAGCAAAAAACCAAATTTGGTATGTTCAAATAAATATGCCATATATCTCCCTCCTATACTCTTGCGGTCTGATCATTTCCTGAGTTCTGTTCTCCTCGAATCTCCTGAATCTTATCTGCCAGCTCTTTCTCAAAATCATAATCACGCTTTTTCTGATTGTTATGATGCACAATAATCATAATTACTAAAATCACCAGCACTAATGCTGGAATATCCCAGGCATGTAAGCCAAGGTTATGAACAAATTCAAAATAACGCATATCGCTACCTCCTAGTATAATAATGATGTAGTCAATCAAGACTACATCATTATTATACTAGGGAGGTGATGACCGTGGAGAAAATGAAAACCGGCTTTGTAGAGAGAATCGGCGACACGATTTTCGTTGTCAATGCAATGCCCGCAGAGAACGCAAAGCACACGCAGGAGGAGCTTGTAAAGGCTCTGGTTGCAAGAGAAACAATGGCTTTGCAGGAAGCAGATGTTGCCTGATTGACTTTACGCACAACTATACGCTTTGGAGATTTTTCAAAAAATATCTCAAAACCACTTGACAGAATGTCTGGTTTTCTACTTTCTTGCTATCGTGAAGTTTCGTTGTTGTTCCCTCTTCATAATAGTTTACTGTGTAAGCAAGATCCGCTCTCTTTGTGTAATAGAATGTGATCTCATTCTTTCCTGTTGTGATCTTTACATTTTTTGTTTCAGCATCTACTGTATATCCGTCAATTGCTTCTGCAGCCGGTAATAAGAGCTCTGCAGACAAATTCACTGCACATAGTACAAATTATTATAAAGCATCGAATCAGGCGAAAGAGATTCTAGATCAGATTGATGGAATCCTTGCGAAGTCCTATCAGATCTCCCCTGATTCCAGCTCTTATTTTTCTGAAATTGAAGCAATGCTTAGTGAATCGGATATGGATGTGAACTTAAACTTTTCTATAGAAATTAATTCAGCTACTCTTAATTACACTACTACTGTTGACGACTCACAGGCTCAGGAAGTGGATTTAACACTGAATGATCCATGGACGACTTCCTCCGGATTCTATACGATCACATCCTGGAAGGAAGTAGCAACCAATGCGTGGGATGCCGACAACTCTATGAAGCTGATTCAATAAGTAGGTGCATCCGATGTGTTTATCGTCGCCGGTCTTCCATGCTCCATGCGAATCAATGGAATTATCACTAGAAAAAATGGGGAAAATCTTCCCCCTGCCGATACGAGTAACATTGTATCTCCAATCTACCAGTTGGCCGGAAATCGTGATGTGAATGACTTCGAACAAAGCGGTGACGACGACTTTTCTTTTGCTATCCCGGGATTGTCACGTTTCCGTGTCAGTGCATATAAGCAAAGGGGTGCGCTGTCCGTTGTGATTCGAATCATTTCCTTCTCTCTGCCAAATCCGACTGAGATTGGAATCCCGCAACGGATCATTGACTTTTCTAATTTTTCTAAAGGTCTTGTCCTTGTAACGGGAACTGCCGGAAGCGGAAAGTCTACAACACTCGCTTGTATTATTGATGCGATCAATCATCATTATAGGAAGCATATCATCACGCTGGAGGATCCTCTGGAATTCCTTCACAGACATGACTTAAGTATCGTCAGCCAACGTGAGATCAACGTCGATACAGAGAGCTATGTGACTGCTCTGCGTGCTTCTCTTCGCCAGAGTCCCGACGTTATCCTACTTGGGAGATGCGCGACTACGAGACTATGCAGGTCGCAATGACGGCGGCTGAGACCGGACATTTGATCTTCTCAACATTGCATACGATTGGTGCTGCCAGCACAATTGACCGTATCATTGACGTATTCCCGCCAAACCAGCAGCATCAGATCGCAGTGCAGCTATCTATGGTTCTGCAGGCCGTTATCTCACAGCAGCTTGTACCGACGATTGATGGGAAAATGATCCCTGTCTTCGAGATTATGACTGTGACACCTGCCATCCGAAATATGATCAGAGATAATCAGGACCACCCGTCCAACGCAACATCATAAACTTAAGGAAAAAATAGAAAGGAATCTGTTCGCAGGTTCCTTTCATTGTGTTAAAATATAGGCAAGGGTGTATATGATTAAATCTTATAAAACAAGATTTCAAAAGTTTTTCTGCATTATTATCTGATCCGGAAATTGCAAAATATGCGAGACAGAATGAAAACTATGCTTTTATTTCATGCTATTATTTTATCCTATTTATAACTCAAATACAATCACAAACCTGACGGCTCTGCAAATCACTCCTGTACATTTGTTTTTTGTTTTCTCTGCCTGATCACTTCCAACACCCAATTTCCTGTTTTTTCCACAGATTCATTCAATCTTTCAATTTCTGTGCTATAATACGATATTGCAAAAATATAGAATGCTTAAACAGGGGTGATTTACTTGAAGAAGAAAACGCTTGTGCCTCTAATCGTTTTTTTTACTGGGCATGTGCCTTGTTAGTTTGATTTGTATTACAAAACAGACGCCTTTGAAAAAGAACAGAGACACACAACTGCACAATTAAACGCAGCGACCTATGGAGAACGCATAAAAAATGAGATTGTAAATGGAACTGAGATTACGGATACTCTGGAACAAATCTTGATCAGTGATGATGGAACGATCAAGCACTTTAACACGATCGCTAAAAATCTTATGTCTGATTCCATTGAAAGTGTGCAGCTCGCTCCACATGGTGTTGTGACAGATATTTATCCTGCTGAAGGAAACGAAGCGGGTAAGATTGATCTGCTTCATGATAAAGATCGTGGTGAAATCTCCTGTTATGCAAGAGACAATCATACAGTCATTACGCAGGGACCCTTTGAATTAAAACAAGGTGACTATGGAATTGCGGTTCGCAATCCAGTCTACTTAAATGATGAAAACGGACAAGAATATTTCTGGGGATTTACGATTGTTTATTTTGCGTGTTCCCTGAGATTTTTCCGACTCGATCAGTGCACTTTCAAATTTTGGATACGAATACAAAATTTCAAAAACAGACGCTCCATGGAGTGATACTTATAAAGTGGTTTATCAATCAGATGGGCAAATAAATCGTCCTGTTTCTTATACTTTTCAATAGGAGATGAAAACTGGAAATTTCAAGTAACTCCTAAAAGTGGATGGAGAAATAACACATTACTAATAATTATCAGCGGAGTGTTTCTTATTATAATCCTTCTTCTGTCAGTTCTTACTAAAGTATGGTTAGTGGCAAAGGAGCATAAGAATATATACCAAATACTAGCACACAACAGATTCTCTTACGAATCTTTATAACCGCTATGGATTGATGAGTTATCCGAAAAGATAATTTCTAAAAATCCGACAAACACATTTTGTGA
>ENA-OQHP01000317-OQHP01000317.1-human-gut-metagenome-genome-assembly--contig:-NODE-317-length-15996-cov-2.511500_pt1 | contig 15996 bp, 10 predicted proteins | sample MGYA00242563_ERZ504717 | MGnify/ENA primary metagenome ERZ504717 (study PRJEB26092, sample SAMD00036212) | human gut metagenome | host: Homo sapiens | study: EMG produced TPA metagenomics assembly of... | reverse complement strand
AGTTCTCTTTCTTATTTATGTGTATAGCTAGTGCTGCTCCCAATGCCGTGCGATACTCTGCATATTCAGGTATCCAAAAATGGCATTGGTACATTTCTTCCATAACTGGGAATATTTCTTTGCATTGTGGCATTTTGGTCAAATTACCTATTAGGACAAAATCTTTAATGTGGCTATTCAGTGCTGCTAATATGACAGATTGTCCTATTGATTGTAATACCATATGAATGATTCCCGCTGCTACATCTTCCATAGAGGCGTTTGAACTTGCTTTGCCAAATGTGGAAGCGGTGGCATCCAGAGGCAGTCCAGGTAGAGGGGTATTGCAAATATCCTTGATTTGCAGATCAATATTTTCTATTACACCTTTTTCTGCCATCTTTACCACTTGATGAATATTCTGTGTTTTTAACAACAGGCGAGATAGTCCTTGAATGGTTCCTCCGCCAATACCTATACCACCTATGTGAGATATGTTTTTACCTCCTTCCACTTTTACAAAAGAGGTGCCGGTACCCATGCTTACTACAATAAGGTCTTGCAATTGGGAGTCATAGTGAGCTCCAAGACCGTTTGCTAGAAACTCATCCGTATGATCAGTAGAGAGTCCATATAAGGGTTGGTTTACGTAAGCACTTCCCACTCCTGTCAACATGACTTTATCAATGTCGTTTAAGCTGATTCCATTATCATATATGTATTTGCCGAAAGCACCGAATAACGAAGTGATAGGATCTTCGCTTTTACAATCATAGGATGTTTTATGCCTTCTTTATCCACACCTATTATCTTGGTGGTGCTTCCGCCTACGTCTATACCTATTACCATTCCCATTGTTTTTCTTTGTTTATTTTAAAATAGTGCAAATATACAGGAATTATCTAAGTGGCTATTCATATAGCTTGCAATAATTACCAATTATCTGTTCGGAATGGAGCTACAGGCAGGCCTGATGCTCCGAATAAGGTACCATCAGTATGGTTGGCCCAATTGTATCTTACGGCTACAGGATGAGGTACATCGGGTGATTGTACAATTATTTCTTTCTTTTTTACAGTTACTGTTGCCGGATAAAAAATCCGATCTGTACCTGCGATTATAAATCCGCGTACTGGGTCGGGATGCAAGAATCCTTTTCCTAAGTTTTCAAAATGGATGCGAAGGGTATTTCCTTCGATGCTGTAGCCTTTATAAACCGGATATTGAGGCATTTTTCTTTTTCCGTAAGTTTGCTTTAAAGCTAACTGTGATAGGCGAAGACCTGTTTCCAGAGTACTTTGGAAGGTATTGCTTTTTTCTTTCCCAATATCGGTGGTTATCACCATGCCTGTATGATTCAAGTGTAAAGCCTGTGCTTGTGCTTCACGCATGGCCGCCCAGTCTGAATCATCTTGTGCTTCTTCTTTTTTCTCATGATTGGGCAGTTGCACAAAGTAGAAAGGCATTTGTGGTTTTTGCCATTTATCGCGCCAGTCGGCTATCAATGACATGAATAAGTCTGCATATTCATCGCTACTTTCCAAATTACTCTTTCCTTGATACCATATAACACCTTGAAGGGGGAAAGAGGTAAGCGGATGTATCATTGCATTGAATAATCCTGTAGGATACTTAGGGTTACTTTCTGGTGAAATGGGTACAGGGGGGATTCCACTTAATGAGAGACCGGATAGGTATTTCCATTCTCCTGCCAATGAGATAGGATCTTTGCCTTTTACACTCAGCTTCATGTCTTCTGGACGGCCATATATTCCTCCTTTGCTTTTGTAATTGGTCACACGTATGGTCAGTACAGCTTTTCCGCGTTTTACCAGCTTATAGGGAATTGTGTAATAGCGGGACGCATCGGCTTTCGTGTTTCGTCCTATTTCAGTCCCGTTATAATATACGATGCTTTCATCGGCAATGTTCCCTAAATTTATTGTGACATTTTTTCTAGCCCAGTTACGTGGAATATCTATCGTTTTTCTGAACCACACTACTCCATCGAAGTCTTTCATTCCCTTATCTTCCCAGTATCCCGGAAGTTCCATTGTTTTCCAGTTTTCATCCGAATAATCAGGTTCCGCCCATACTTGGTGGTCATCGCACCATCCCATATCGTGTTCGTAAAGAGCTTGATACCACTCTTCTCTTTGACGGGCATATTCTGCTTCTATTTTTTCAGGATTGAACCCCAAGGATTCAAGCATTTCAGTTTCTTTGTTGTAACTTGGCAGGTTTTCTAACGCATCATAACTGGCCCATGCTTCTGCAGGAGTATCTTTCCAGGTACAACTTATTATACCTATGGGTACTTTCAGGTTTTTTTGTAACTGACTGGCAAAAAAAAAAATATCCGATTGCAGGGAGTCCGGTTATGGTTTCAGATGTACATTCTTTCCAACCTTCTTGTGTAGCATGCAAATCTTTCTTGGGAACTAAAGAGATTTCTTTTTTTGTCTGAAACAGACGGATATAAGGTTGGGAGGGTATATCTATGGGAGTTTCTGTTTCACATTCTCCTGTATACAACCATATTTCGCCAATCAGAATATTTTGCAGTATGTGCTCATCCCCGTCCGAAATGATAATTTCATAAGGACCTCCGGCAGATGGGGTAGGAACTTCTATTTTCCAATTTCCTTCTTTGTCAGGTGATGTCGTATAGGGATGCTTATTCCATCCCGTTTTTATTATCACTTCTTTTTTTGTAGATGAATGGCCATGAAAAATGACATTGATTTTTGTTGTAATACCATATTGTCTGTGAATAATGCAGGCAGTGTTACTTTGGCCTCTGCCATACAAAATGCCATTAACATTCCCAATAAGATCATTTGTTTTTTCATAAGTGCCAAGTTTGTTGTGTTATTAAGTTTATAGTATTTATTTATGTTGTATAAGTCCCCGGTCTTTGAATATGAGTTGTACCAGGCGGAAAGCCAAATCAGTAAGCAATATTCCCAAGGCCGCACCAATGATGACATCAAACAGCCAGTGACGGTTATTCAGAATGCGGGTAAACCCTGTAACTATAGCTGCTGCGTATGCTACTAATCCTACCCAATATCCTTTGAATCCATATTCCTTATACAATAGGGTAGCTGCCATAAACGCTGCTGCCGTATGTCCGGAAGGAAAAGAGAAATAATTTGTGGCATCCGGGCGAAGCACCCCTGTGGTGAGTTTTAATCCATTTACTACCAGCTGCGTCAGTACGACTGACAAGACTATGAAAGTGAACAGCCGTTTCCATCCGAAATTACCTCTTATTCCTCCCAATTTCAGTCCGAATAGAAGTATGAGTGGAAAAAGTTGCAGATAATTGTCATAAGTTTGATGGAAAGCCGGAGCATGTACATTACGCAAATTACGTATGTATAGATTTGCATTTTCGAAAAAATGGGAGAATGTTCCGCTTCCGTCTTGCAAATACACTGCAATAACAAGTAATACAGCTACGTAAAACGTGATGATTGCCATCATTTTAATTTTTCCTATCATAAGTCAGTTTATTCTACGGATGAATGCCCCGAAAGTACTCATTTTCTCTTTTATCTGTTAATGCGTTAATGATAAATTTTGTTCAAAATAAGTTTCTTTAGGAATCTTATGGTTTAGTCGGTTCTTCCTTCATTTCTCCCTTGCTATATCCGCTAGGACTTATTTTATAGTATTTTTTGAATACCTCGCGGAAATATTTTACATCATTAAACCCGGTCATATCTGATATTTCGGATATATTATACTGTCCTTCGGATAGTAATTGCGCTGCCCGTTTCAGCCGGATCAGGCGGATATAGTCTGCCGGAGCTTGGTCTGTCAATGCTTTTAGTTTATTGTAGAAACTGGAACGGCTCATATTTTGTGAAGCACAGAGTGACTCCACGTTGAAACCTGAATTGTCTAGATTTTCAGTTATTGTTTCTTTTACTGCTTCCAGGAACTGTTGATCCAATGTGTTGCTATAATTTATGGAAATGCTGTCATTGTGTAGTTCCATTCTGCATATTTGCTACGAAGTAGTGCACGGTTAGTCAGTATATTGGCTATGGATGCTTTTAGTATTCCTATGTTAAAAGGTTTTATCAGGTATTTGTCCGCACCTGTTTCCAACCCTTCAACGATATTCTTTTCGTCATTTAATGCTGTTAGCAGAATTACAGGGATATGAGACGTCAGTATATTATTCTTGATAGCAGAACACAATTCGTCCCCCCGCATTTCGGGCATCATAATGTCCGATAATACTAAATCAGGCTTAAATTCGGGGATGATTTTTAAGGCTTCTTTTCCATTGGTACATGTTTCCACTTGATAAGCTTCGGATAAAGTATGAGACAGATATTCGCGTAGATCGTCATGGTCTTCCACAACCAGGATGCGCTGTGCATTTTGAACATGCTGCCGATACTGATCTTTATAAGTGTGGGGAGAGACTGCACTAGGGGATACTGGTACCACGTTTTCTTGTTGTACCGTTTTTGTCGGAACCTGTTGACTTCGGAATTGTTTTTGGGGGAAGATAACCTTTACGCGGGTGCCTTTATTCTCTACGCTTTCTATGCTGATCTTTCCTTTATGATACGTACCAGTTTCCACACTAACATCAGTCCGATTCCACTGCCTGTAATTTTTGCATTGATGGCATTGCTGCCCCTGAAGTGTAACTTAAATAACTTTTTCTGTTCTTTGGCAGGAATCCCGATGCCCGTGTCCGTAATCTCCAGACTCCAGTTGTCCTTGTCATGGCGGGTGATAATGTGTACCTCACCGTGGGCGGGAGTATATTTGATGGCATTTGAAATCAGATTTTTTGTGATCGAGTCCATCTTTTCTTTGTCGAACCATACATTTTGATATTCAAAGTTGCTTTTGTAGTCGAGTTTGATCTGTTTGGCTTCTGCATAACTATAAAAGGCATGGTATATTCCTTCCATATAGGTATTAAGTTCGTGTTCCGATATACGAAGGGAGGATGAGTACACATTGGCTTTGCTGAAGTTTATCAGATTGGTGGTGAGGCGTATCAAAGTGTCCACGTTCTTCATGGCTGTAAGCATATTGGCCTGACTTTCTTCACTTAAATTTTCTTTTGTTGAATTTCTTCCAAAGGTGCCTTTATCAGTGTCAGCGGAGTACGGATATCATGCGCTGTATTGATAAAGAACCGAGTTCTTTCATCCGAGGCCTTTTTTTCTCTGCGCATGGAATGAAGGCGGAAAATGACGTATGTTGCTAAAATGATAGTCAGGACATAAATACAAATAGCCCAAAAACTGAGCCACACGGGATGTGCTACAGTTATTTTCAATATCCGCTCCTGCAACACGTGTTTATTATCCTCTTTGGAAACAGAACGTACACGCAGTGTATAGGTGCCGGGAGCAACATTAGTAAATCGGATAGTTCCTTCGTCACTGGGAGTAGTCCAGCCATCGTAGAATCCTTCCAACTGCCAGGTATATAGTATGTCCGACGGATAATCGTAATTGATAGAGGATACTCGGATGGAAAATGTATTTTGCATATATTTCAGATTCAATTTCTCTATTTGGTCGATATCTTTAGTCAGAGGAGAGTTTGGATCATTGGGATATACAGTTTGGTAGAAAATACGGAAATCGCTGAATATCATATGTGAATCTCCTGTTTTGGGCATCTCTATGTTTGGGGGGAATTCCAGTGCACCGTCTGTACTTCCGAATACGGTGTTCCCATTGGCACGTAGTACGCCGGAGCCGGCATTGAAACAGGTGGACATCAACCCTTGTCCGCGAGTCCAGTTGCGGAACTGCGGTTGGTAGGCGAGAAAATACTGATACCATTTTCGGTACTCATCAAGATATTCCCGTCTTTTGTGGGTAGAATAACATAAATGCTGTTTGATACTAACGGGCTGTTTCCTGTATGGTAATGGGCGCTGATTGATTCTTTTACCGGATCATAAGTAAATAGTCCGGAACCACTGGTGCCAATGTAGAGTAAACCATTGTCTTCTTGGTGTAACGTATAAATGTAGGTTGCTCCACCGGGCAGAGGTATTTCATGGTATTTGCCCGAATTCCGGTCTAGTAGAAAAAGATTGGTGGAGGTACCTATCCACATAGATGTACTGTCCTTTTCTTCAATGGCAGTAACAGAACCTAGTCCGGGATAAAGACGTCCTTGGCGTGTCTTCAGATTAAAGCATTTCAGATTATAATATCCTCCGGACCATATACACCCGTATCTGTCCTTTTTAATGTCGCGTATGTATTTGTCGGCACGTACATTCAGATGGAAGGATTGGGCAGGGGTGAGGTATTCTATGTTTCCGTTTTTCTTGGTAATCTGGAAATGCCCGATGCATATCCTCCCGCCCATATAATACCCGGAGAGACTTCGCATAAAGTAATAAAAATGCGGTTCTGATTTTTTAGTCCGTGATTGAAAGAGCTTAGGAAAGAACGCCATTGCTTTTGTTTTGAATCGTATAAGCTGATGCCGTTGCTTGTTCCAAACCACAGATCCCCGTCACTGTCTTCTATAATGGAGTTTACTTGGTTGTTTACTAGTGACTGCCGGTTGCCAATAGAGTGCTTTATCCAGTTGTAGTTGGTATATTGGTTATTGCGGACGGTAATTCCCGTAGGATAGTTGGACAGCCAGATACGCTGCTCGTTGTCTACATATACATCATTGATAATGTTTCCGTCCATTTCGTTGTAACTACCATAGTTCGCAATGATATAAGGATCTGTTTCATAGGTGTCTATGTTTAACTTGTGTACTCCTGCTCCTTCAGTGGCTACTAATAACTCCTTTGTGTTCAAAGGACTGATCCGTGTAATATTCACATCTGTCAGTTCTACTTCGGGGACGTACAATTTTCTGGCTGTTCAAGTCATATATATAGACTCCCTTTTCAAAAGTGCCTATAAACAGTTTGTTGGCTGTACGGTGTAGATATAATTCATGTACGTGCATATCCATCATTCCCAGTTTGCCGCAGGAGAGCTCTTTTAAATTCCCGTTTTCCAGTTTTGCCAGATAGATTCTTTTGTCTGTACCTATAAAGAAATGTTCACTGTTTATCTGTTCTATGCAGGTGATATTTCCCAGTCGGTTAGAGATTCGTTGCTTTTGTCCGGATTCTATGTTAAAAAGGTGGATAGCCGATTTGCCGCACAGCCATACGTTATCCTCCTGGTCTATGTAACTATATCTCACGAAAGCATGGTAGTCCTTATTCCAGTAATTGTACATACTGTATATCTGTACAAAACGGTCGTGGCCTGAATCATAACGAAAAATTCTGCCTTGTTTTCCTGTGACCAGTAGTGTACCTGTTTTATCTAAAAAAGTCCAGTTTATATTCAATAACGGGTCTAGTTCCCTGTTACCTTCTCTTAATTTATAATGTTTTATTTCTTTTCCGTTATATTGGTCTATCCCCACATGGGTAAGGAACCACATATATCCACGAGCATCTTTCTGAATTTTTGTATATTTTCTGATTGCTTAGTCCTTCTTCTATGCCAATATATTTATAAGTCTGCGATGAGACGGTTAATGACAGTAGTAAAAAATGAGACTTGTGATAGTAGCTTTCATAAAACTCTTTATTCTAAATCTTTTCTTTTTTCAAAAAACAGTAACAAAATTAAGATAAAAAAATCATAGGATTAGTAATTTGAGATGAGCTAAATTTCGGTAAAATTATCCCTTTGTTCGCCTATGGCTCGCTTGTGTGAATATAAGAAATATAAATGGAAGAAGGTTTGTAACATAACTGTCAGATGATTATGTTTTCTTAACAAAACTTCGTGCAGCATTATGGTATGGCCTGCATTTCTTTCAATAGAAAGGACTTATAAACTAGAATAATTAACTAAGTAAAGAAAAGCACAATGAAAAAGTTTTTTGGTTTTAATAAATTGCTTGCGTCTGTAGCGGTACTTGCTTCTGTGATGATCTTTCAATCCTGTTTGGATGATGATGATAATGATTATTATAGATATGCGTTGCCCAATGCACTGGTTACAGTGAAACCGGTGGCCGACAATTCATTTTTTATGCAGTTGGATGACAGTACGACACTGTTACCTGTCAATATGAAAAATTCTCCCTATGGTGAGAAGGAAGTAAGGGCCCTTGTAAATTTCGATCCGGTGAATGAGTCAAGCGGAGAGTATGACAAGGCTGTACATATCAACTGGATAGACAGTATCTTGACAAAACCGATTGCCGGTGATTTAGGAGATAAGAATGATGAAGTATATGGTACTGACCCTGTAGATATGATTAACGATTGGGTAACAATTGCCGAGGACGGTTATTTGACTTTGCGTTTCAGAACCATGTGGGGAAATCGCAGTCAAGCTCATTTTGTCAATTTGTTGATGAGTAAAGATGCTGAAAATCCTTATGAGGTAGAATTCCGTCATAATGCTTTTGGTGATGTATATGGTGAACCTGCCGACGGACTGGTGGCATTTAATTTGGATTCCTTGCCTGACACTGAAGGAAAAACAGTGAAGCTGAAATTAAAATGGAAATCATTTAACGGAGAGAAAACTGCGGAATTTGATTATTGTACCCGTAAGTCAACTCCTGCAAACAGTGCAGCCATTACAGCCGGACGAAGTGTCTTGAGATTAAAATAAGGTTTAATAACTGAGGTGCAATTTCAATCCCTCCTGTTCTATGTGGTATAGAGCCGGAGGGATATTTTTGCTTTATTCGCTCATCCATATCCCTAGCATTACTCCGAGGATACCCAATACCACACTACCGATGATGTAGGTGAAAAAAGAGGGGTAGAGTCCTGATTTCAGTAATTGCAGACTTTCGTTGCTGAAAGTGGAAAAAGTAGTGAAGCCACCGCAAAGTCCGATAGTGAGCATCAGTCTTATATCATTGTTGATATGAATGCGTGAGGTGAGGGTATAGAATACCCCGATCAGTATGCAACCCAAAATATTGACTGCGAAGTACCCCACGGAAAATTCGTTGTTCCCTGGCGATAAATGCTTATGGTAAGCAGGTAGCGAAGTACACTTCCTGTACCTCCTCCCAAGAAGATGAGTAATAGTGATTTCATAAATGCTACATTTTAATGCAAAAATAGCAATGATTATTCATTCAGAGCCAAACTTTTTTCGTAATTCTGGAAAACTTTCGTTAGTGCCTTATACAAAGGACTTTGGGAGAATTACCCATTTTTGAGGTAATGACTTGGCAACTGTGCAATCTGCTGCGTTCTACCTTGAATTGCTTACAAGGAACTCTTATTTTGTTGCAAAGATACGAATTTTACTTATATATAAAAAGCACTGTACTATTTATTATGTCCCTTAGATAGTACAGCACTTGAATATTTGTCTAATTTCTTTTGATATAGAAAAAATGTTTTAAAGGCTATTCTTTGTGATAAGAAACCATATCTCCCTTATCATTTCGATACATCTCTATATAATCCAAACAACTTGCTTTAATGCGCCATTAAAGTGGAAAACAAATGTTCTTCTTCCATCATTTGATTCACAACGTAGAGTTGATTCATCTTGTTTTGTTACACGTCCTACAACAAGAGGATTGTATGGTGGTATCATAAATTCAAACGTGCCCTTGCTAAATTTGTAGTAGATGTCTCGTTGGGTTGGACTATCTATAGTTTTTTCTCCATTTCTCCATAAACAGTTTCTTGGTGAACTAAAGTGATTATAATCTTGCCCTGAACCGATTTTATGTGCTCTTATAAAATAGCTCTTCACATAACTACCATAATCAGAACACATTTGAATATTCATTTATAACCATTAATACCATAATCCCGTTCTTCTACTCCATAGTGTCCTTCTCCATATTTTACCATGTATGAAAACACCTTATCAGCAACATTGAAGTTTCTTGATGGGATCTTATCAATAAGACCTTCCGAGAAGTAATCTAATTCAAAGTCAATCTGATAAGAACCTTTCAGATAAAGATATGCTGCAAGATAAATAGCTTCTGCTTCAAGGTCTTTTGTATTAAGAGGCATGTGTTTTTTCAGGTCTGTTACACTTTCCTTTACATATTGTTCTATAGGGTCCATAGATGGAGCTTCTGATTGCAGAACTGACTTTATCGTAGATTCAGACTTACAATTGTTTACACTTGAAGATGATTGTGACTCACATTTTTATCTTCCTTTTTACCGAATAAAAATTCAAAAAAATCCATGTTATTTGTATGATTTAAAGTTTAACACTCTTTTTCTTGTTTCTTTGTAATTGTACCTACATTCATATTGTAATATCTTAAATAAAGATTCAATATTACGACTTGTTAATTTGCCATCCTCCGCACAGATTCCTGTATAAAACAACAAAGCTATTGATTTTGCCTGCTCGTGTTTTGCTGATACAATTTCATTATATGTTTTTTCTTCAATATCAACATATCCTCCCGTATCATTAGGTTTAATAGATGCGTGTTGATAATAGGTAAGTGATTTCATATTATACTTCCATCCCGAAGATATTGATATTTGGGTTGCTAATTCATTACAATAATGCGCATAGTACATATCAGAAATGTACAACAAGTCAGGATTGATATTTATTGGAATTATATACCTTGCCATAGAATCCATAGCAATAGATGCCCTATTTACATAAGCTTCCTGTTGAAAGATTTCATCATTTGTTGTACAGGCTAATTTTGTCAAATATAGATAATCATATGAATAAATCTTTCTATATAGTTCCATATGGTTTTTAGGGCACATCAATAGTAATAATCTAAAAGTATTTGCTGCCCCAGCTAATCCATAATCACTATTCCAATATCGATTCGGGAACATTGCAAGTTGATTTATACTTCGATAAAGATAATTTAGCCCTTCTTCGAACTTTTGCCCATACATATACATACCTGCTATATCAGCAAGTATATATGGATGCTCTGTATCTTTAAATTCAAATATGATAGAATTTAATACAAAAGTAGGAATTTCATATAATGCTAATGAAATTCCCTTGTACGCCAAGGAGAATTTAAATCTTTGAATTTAGGCTTGTCATTTTGTGCATTTTGAACTTTGAGGACATAATTATCCACAAACGAATCATCTATGCACAAACTTCTATCAATCATAGTAATTTCAGACATTTCATAATTCTTACATTTATTGTGTAGATACAGTCCCAACTCTTTAAGTAAAGATATGATATACTCATTGTGTATTTTATTCACATAAAAATCAAACATCATAGGAAAGAGCCAATTGCCCTTTTTCTCTTGAAAACAAATGGGATGTTCATGTGCAAATTGACTGAACGATTTTGGGTCAGCAGACTCAATTTTCTCAAGGAGAGTTTTGATGTAATAATTATCTTCCATACAAAAAACTTAATTATCAATGTTATGATAGATTTTCTCCCTGTAATGTTATCAACCGCTTCTTAACAGTCCCGTTCTTACAGGATTTTACTATAGAAATTATGACTTCATCCATACGTGGCACTTCCAATTTTCTGTATTCATTTGTATCATCACAGAAAACCACAAGATACATCTTTTCGATAATTATGTCATAATTTCTTTCGAGAATATAGCGATATAGGTTCTGTTGAATACAATAATGCCAATATGGCGTATCCTCAATTTGATTGAGTTCACCTAACCCTTTCTCGCCATAGTTGTTTACCGCAATCGGTTTACCCCAAAAATCGACAATGCGATGACTACGTTTCCAATCATATATGTCAAAAACATCTCCACGTTTATGTATCATATCTATTGTACCAGCAATTTTTAGTTCGTCATCATATATAGCCCATTCTGTTCTAAACGGTTTAAATTTGTGGTTTTCGAGAAACTCTATGAATTGCATATATTCAAGTTCAAGAGAAATTTGTTCTTCTATGTGAACATATTTTCCGTCATATTTGAAAGAGAATTCTTGTTGATATGGAAGTCCCTTATAATAGTTTTCTATTTGTTGGTGCATAAAAGTTCCGACATCACGTGAACACGCACCTTTTGAATCCCATTCTTCAAGAATCTGTCCTTGTGATATATTTCGTTGATTAGCTTTATATTCTGACCAATAGTATGAATCAAATGGCTTAAAGAAACAAGATATCACACTGCTGACAGGAATAAATTGTTCCTGTCCATCATATAGATAAATATGTTCTTGTGGATAGAATTGAATATGAACGTCTTTTTCGCAAAAACAGGTTCTCCTATTTTATAGTTTACTTTTCTATTTGAAGAAAACACCAATGGTTTCATTCTCTTGGCACAAACCCTTTCTTTTTCCGTTTGTGTTATGTCTGCAATTTCAAGTTTCTCATTGTCAACAATACCAATTCATGGTTCAAGTATTTCTCGCGAGTATTTTCACTTGCCATAACTTTGGCTTCGATTTCTGTCCATCGTTCAATTTCCTTTGGAGTAGAACATGAGAGAAAATCGATTGGTAAAACCATAGAGGGTTGTATATAATGAAGAACTTGTGCTATAAAAGCCGCACATCCCTTAGGATTGGAAAAAACTTGATATTCAGTAAAACGAATAACAATCCATCCGATATTATTCAGAAGTGCATCACGAAAATCATCTCCACATCCTATATAATGTATAGGTTTTCGTGTAAATGCAGCATATGGTTCGTCTATTTCAATGTCTATTCTTATAGATGGGTGCTTTTTGCATATAATCGCTATATCTGGTTCAAAAGGCCTGTTATCTTCTACAGGAAGTATATTGCAATCACCGAGTATAAGTAAATCACATCCCCTGAAAGTATCTTGTAGATAATTTGGAATTTAGCTTCACTGAACCTCTTCTTGCTATAGCTTTTCTTCTGTATGGAAAACAATACAGCCATCTTCAGGATATTTAGTTACTGGATATTTCCAGTTACTCTTATCTTGGACAACTGATGGCATCAAATAATCAACATATTGAACATCAAAATCATCAACCACTCCAACAGCATAATCACTTTCTATTTTTTTCTCTGTTTTGCAAATGACATCTATCAATTCTTTATCTACGCTTTTAGACAAAGCAAAATCTTTAACCTTCTTGACTTTTTCTTTTGCCGTCTCAATATCAGCAGACTTTAATGCATTAGAAATAGAATTGATTTCATCTTTTATTTGTTTTTGTTGCTGCACTTCTATGTTCTTTTTATCAATGAGTTTTTGCATCTCTTCCCGAGAAACTCTTTCATTAAAGAAATATAAACAATACAGGGCTTTTGATGCTTAAATTTCTGTATTACAGATTCGCATCTTTTTACAAACAAGTCTTGTGTTGTTACTCCATCAATAATAACAACATAGTTTGAAGATAATTCATCTATATGATGGAGAGCACATGATTGAAATCCAAGTACAGCCAAATCAAGAGTTAAAAACTGAACTTGAAGATTTTCATCGAATTCAGCCCCATATGCGATTACTTGCACAGGGACACCCAATGATTTTATAAAGTTACTAATCTCTATGTTGATATAAGAAGGGGTATTTATTTTTCCCTCCTTATATTTATCTATATTAATGTTATTCTCTTGCGTCTGTTTAAAATGAGTGTAATCTAAATCGGTTGCAGTGCAAAAACTTGAAAAAAAAGAATTGCCATATGCGATATTCTCCTTGTATGATATTTCCTTTATAGTCGGTTTTTTGAAAATTCATGTTATAAAAATAGCAACCAGAATGTGGCGTTGTAGATTTTTTGCTACGACATAACTTACTAAAAGCTATTTGTGCCTTTTCCCATTCTTCGGTACTTAAAAACTCTTTTTGCCGCCTATCGAAATCTATTATTTCCGTAATATTACTTATTATTATTGATTTGTTTGCAGAAGGATGTTCTTTTTGCCAACAAGTAAGTCCATCTGAATAGTTGGCTTTAATCATATTATATTCAGTTGATACCTGCTTTTCTCGTTGTATTCTTTCCAATTCGAGCTTTTCTCTCTTTTCCCATTCAACTTTAGGGAATGAGAGGAATTTATTTATATCTTGTTTTGTAAGATTGTTTTCAGACTGGAATATTCGTAATTCTTTTCGAAAGAAAGAGTATGCATTAGGATATATATCTTTTTGATGCTTAAATTTCTTTATTAAACGCTTGGTTGATAAATTTGATATAAATATAAAAGCTATAAGAATGGCTATTAAAATTCCTATAATTATGCATACGACTTTAAAACCTTGAGTAAGTCCCCAAGTTATAAGTGCTAGTAGGGCATATCCAATACAACCCCATTTTTTTTCTGAATCCATAATTCTTACTTATAAATATATAAAGCGTGAACTGCACAGCCACGTCTTTATTTGGAGGTCGTAGGAAACCTTGCATACAGATGTAGTAATAGCAGCCCACGCTATAGCGTGAGAACCACTATGCCATCTGAGTATGCAATTTGAAAATTTCCTACGTTTCCAAATACTTGATGCGCATAACGCTTCTTTCTTATCTAATATGTTTTGGAAAGAGTTACCTCAATCCGATACAAAGGTAAGAAAATCCGTGATCTGCCATTCAAACATCACGGATTTTTTTGATTTACAGTTTCATACTCCTATTCTGTCTTGGTTTCGGTATTCCGATAGCTTCTCTAAACTCATTCATTTTCTTTCTGAACCAGTTCACGTGTGAAACCCCGTCTATCTTGAAATCGAATCTACCGTTTTCGTCCTGTCTGATGGAACAGACGGAGTGTCGGGTATCAAAACTTCGGTTAAATTCGGAAGAATAGAGTTCGCCTTTTATCCCGACCTCCTTGAACTCGCACAGTCTTCTGATTATCCCGTCATTAAAGCCCAAACGTTCACGCAGGAAACTTATCACGGGCATCAGCTTCTCCACATACGGAAAGTAGCGTCTGACAAAATCCGCAAACTCCGACAGCTTGCGGTGCTGTTGCTCGTAAGCGTTTCTTATCTCCTGTATCTGCTTGGCTTGTTGCTGTTCCCGTTGTCGGGCTTCGTCTTCAAGTTCAAGGATGCGGTCTTGCAAGTCCTCGTTCCTGCGTTCCAACGATTTCATCTTTCCACTTCCGAAAAGAGAGCCCACACTGCTTGCAAGGGCGGTTGCCGTATCGGTGGCTGCGCTTTTGAGCTTGTCGGTACGGATTTCCGCTTTCACCTGCTTCAGTTCCTCCTGCGCCTTGGCTTTCTTCTCCTGCAACAGTCTGGTTTCAGTTTCGAGGACTTCATTCTTCTTTTTCAAGTCCCTATAATACTGCATGGTGGTGGTGTGCCGTGCTTCCGAACCCCGTACCCCACGCTGCAATCCGTATTTCGCCATCACCCTTGCGTAATTGTCGTGGTAGGCGACCAGGGTCTGGCGGTTGAACAGGTCATCGGCACACAAACGGACGGAATTTGTTTTCTTGCGGTACTTGCGCTTGCCATCAGCCTGTTCTTTCTTGGCTTTGCGCCTTTCACCCGTCACGATGGGAACAACGGCTGCGTGGATGTGCGGAGTCTTCTCGTCCATGTGCAGATGGGCGGCAACCACATTGTCTTTGCCGAATGTGGCTTGCAGCCATTGGATGCTGTCGTTGCACCATTCGTCGAGCTTTCCTTTTTCCTGTATGTTCATCATGTCCTCGTGCGTACCCGACAAAACCACCCGGACAACGCGGACTTGGTCGTGCGTGATTTTCCGTCTGATGCCTGCCGTGTTCAGCCTGTGGGCAATCGCTTCATCCCTGCCGTGAACGCCATCAGGGTATTCGACAAGCACCCTGTTCAGATGTGTTCTTGTCGGGTCTGCGTTTTTAGGTATTATCTTTCTCTCTATATGGTCGGACTGCGTGGTGTCCGATGTACCCTTTGCCTTCTTAATGTCCAATGAAAAATATCCCATATCATTACTGTTTTTGCGGTTATCGTTATGTTTCTTCTCTCTGCCTGTGGCATCGGCTCACAGGGTTTATTATGCAAATGAACCATTGCAGCACTCGGCATAATCCAAACGAGTTTGGCTTCTGCTCTCGTTTGCACAGGGTTTCCAAAG
>ENA-OQHP01000316-OQHP01000316.1-human-gut-metagenome-genome-assembly--contig:-NODE-316-length-16019-cov-1.872955_pt1 | contig 16019 bp, 21 predicted proteins | sample MGYA00242563_ERZ504717 | MGnify/ENA primary metagenome ERZ504717 (study PRJEB26092, sample SAMD00036212) | human gut metagenome | host: Homo sapiens | study: EMG produced TPA metagenomics assembly of... | reverse complement strand
GGTTTTCTTTGTCTTTGGATTCGCAACACTAAGGTAAGTGAAAACGCTGACATGGCAAAACCTGGGCAACAAAATGTTGCTCAGGAACTTATAAAAATAATTATCAATTATGTTGCGGAATTAAGGGATTATAAACAGGTATTACAATAGAAACTTTTACCATCTCACTTAATCAGTTATCAAACAGCTTCATAGGATACGTCCCGGGCAGCAGGCCGCTACTTGCCGAGGTTCACATATTTGGGTTTTCTAAGCCCCAACAAATAAGGCACGCACTTAATATACCTTTTTAAACGCTCTTTTACAGAAGAAAGCGGCCGTTTCCCTTTCCAGGGCGTCATATCCAGGTATTTATAGTATTCATTCCTCAACGGATGCATACTGTCATAATTCCAGGGTTTCTTGTTGGTATAATGCAGAATGACAGGATGCAGCAGTTCTTCACGGAAAGCCTGCCAGTCGGCCACCCGTTTGTCAATGCCGTAGCGATAAAAGCCATCCTGCATGTTCCACTTCAAAGGAACAAAGACCTTGTCCTTGCATAGGACGACATTCAGCAAATCCTGGTCATTAAACTGGATGCGCTCCGGATAAGTCTCGAAATACCGCACACACTGCACATCGACCTTATGTTTCCGCCAGTAATCAAGATTAATCAGCAGCACCCCCGCATTGAAATACGAGCAGGACTTATCATAGTGCAAGCGTTCGTAACGCTCATCCTCATCCTTGCCGATATCTTCGACACAAGCCGCACCGCACCCGGACAAATCCGTGTTCCAGAATTCGGAAATATCTCCCAATATTACAATATCGCAGTCCAGGTAAAGTACTTTCTCCAAACTCTCGGGCAGAATAGATGAAAACATGCAACGGTAATAAGTTGCCATGGAAATCCGCTTGCCGAACTTTTTTATGGAAAAGCATTGCAACAGATCTTTCGGAGGATAGTAGAAGCAGACTTCATTGCCATAAGGAGTAGCCAGGTTGCGTAGAATAGCCTGATCCGCTTCCGAAAGGTACGGAGCTACAATATGCACACAAATATCGGCACGCTTATTATTCTCAAACAGAGAAACCAGCGTAACAGCACAGTGCTGTATAAATTAGCATCAATATTACAAGCAATATGTATCATACAATGGTGTTAACAATTTGACGTTTGTTTGGTTACCTGAAAATATTTATCCATTACAAGCAATGAAATCAGCCGTTCGCGTCCGGCATCGAAAAATTGGGAAACATATTCATGGGCATGCTCGACAATCTGTTCCGCCTCTGCCGGATGAGCGATGTAATAGTTCAGTTTCTCCTCCAAATCGGAAAGGTCATCCTTAATCTCAATATAGTGATAATCGGGAATCAGCTTTCCTTCCATAAACCAGGTTTCACAGGTAGGACGCGTCATTACGGCAATAGAGTTGGACGACATTACCCATTTCAGATTGGAGGCGACATCGTTACCCTCGAGCGCATGATAAATTTATAATCAAGATGCTCACGGATTGTTTTCTTGGGAGTCATCCACTCCTCAGGATAACCTTCGTTCCTGCCCACCACGCCGCAATCGCAAATGGATGAGCCAAAATATTTTTGAAGGAACTTCTCACGAATGCGGCTAAGGCGAATCTTGCCGCGAAATATAGCCTGATTGCGTTTTTGTGAAAAGGCACAGGATCGTTCAGAAATATAAAATGACGCAGTTTGTCCAGTTTAAGCACAACCGAATACGCATTGTCCTCCTTCAGCAGCCGGCTCTTTACAATCGAAGGGTATTCGGGAGTAAAATATACGTCACCGGGAATATAGCTGATGCGCAGTTGGCGGTCAAACCAACGGGCCACATCCTGCAAATCAAAATAATATGCCTTGTGAAACGTAGACGGACGGAAATTCTTTATCTTGTCCAGATAGACATAATAGCTATGCTTATGCTCATGCAATATTGTATCGGGCAGGTCTACCGGATACTGCATCTTATTATAATAATTCACCCTTTCATAAATGTAATCCTTATCAGGCCGCGCCTCCACTTGTGCCAAACAGCTCTTTCTCCGGATTCTGAAAAAGCAATCGGGTATGCACCGCTTCAAATATCCCTTTAAAAAGAAGAATGCCTTCGGGGGCTTGCCGCTACGGAGCTTATACAACAGACTATCACTCATCTAATACCGTTTTATGGTCAAAAGAAATGTTTTTTAAACGTTCGTTTAAAAACACAAAGATAAAAGTTATTTCCTATCTAAAAAATATTGTGACTCGTTTTTTTCGCATTTACGGATAAAAATGTATCAATCTGAGGATACGTACATATAATATAGTTATAAATATATACAAATAGGAACAATTTAAAATCGTTTGAAAAGATGTTTTTTTAAACGAACGTTTAAAAAACATTTTCCTCAAAAACAGAGATATGAGATTTATTAAAATGACCGGCGGACTGGGCAATCAAATGTTTATCTACGCCTTCTATATGCGGATGAAAAAACATTACAGCAATACCCGGATTGATTTATCCGATATGGTGCACTACAAAGCCCATAACGGCTATGAGATGCATCGGGTTTTCAATCTTCCCCCAATAGAATTCCGTATCAACCAACCCTTAAAAAAGGTTATTGAATTTCTCTTTTTCAAGAAAATCTATGAACGCAAGCAAGTCCCGTCAAGTCTTGTTCCATATGATAAAAAGTATTTCTGGCCTCTATTATATTTCAAAGGTTTCTATCAGTCGGAACGTTTTTTGCCGACATGGCAGACGATATACGCAAGGCTTTTACATTCAATCCGCGCCTGTCCAACAGGAAAACAAAGGAAATGTCCGAACAGATAGACCATGACGAGAATGCGGTTTCCATACATGTACGCCGGGGAGATTACCTGGAACCCAAATATTGGAAAACAACCGGCTGTGTATGCCAACTGCCTTATTACCTCAACGCCATAGCCGAAATGAACAAACGGATAAGCCAGCCCTCCTACTATGTTTTCTCGGACGACATTGCCTGGGTGAAAGAAAACCTGCCGTTGCCAAAAGCCTTCTTCATCGACTGGAACAAAGGTGCAGAAAGCTGGCAGGATATGATGCTGATGAGCCGCTGCCGCCACCACATTATCTGTAACAGTACGTTCAGCTGGTGGGGAGCATGGCTGAACCCGCGGGAAAATAAAACCGTCATCATGCCCGAACGCTGGTTCCGGCATTGCGAAACACCGGACATCTGTCCCGACAATGGATAAAAGTACCGATTAATCAACCTGACAGCATACAATAAATTATGAAAATTGGTATTCTTTATGTGGGTATCGGAAAATATATCCGACTTTGGGATAAGTTCTATTCCAGTTGCGAATCGATGTTTCTTCCTCAATATGAAAAGAAATACTTCATATTCACCGATTATCCGTTAAAAAGCAGCACTAATGTACAAGTTTCGTTCCAGGAAGATTTGGGCTGGCCCAAAAATGTCCTGTTCCGCTACCAAATGTCCTAAGGCACAAAGAAGAACTCAAACATTTTGATTATCTGTTCTTTTTCAATGGCAATACAGAGTTTCTGCAATAATAACCCCCGAAGAATTTTTACCGACCGAGAAAGAGGCATTGACCGGTTTGGAATGGCACACCTATAAAAACAAACCATTGCAAAAATATCATTATGAGCGAAGAAAAAATTCACAAGCATACATACCATACAACAGCGGCGAGCACTATTATCAAGGCGGACTAATCGGCGGTGAGAGCAAGGCTATATCGAACTGTTAGAACAATGCAGCCTTATGACGGAAACCGACTTAAAAAGAAACATCACAGCACGCTGGCATGATGAATCTTACCTGAACAAATATCTGCTGGATAAGCAAATTAAAATTCTGAGTACAGAATATGGCCGCCCACAAGAATGGACGGTTCCCCCAACTCCCAAAATAATATTCCGGGATAAGAACACCATCCTGGGAGCATCCTATATCTGTTCCTTAAAAAAAAGGAACCGCCTGAAACTTATTAGCAAAGCCATTCGGAATATTCTAAACAAGCTACTGAAACGATGAAAGAATTAAGGTTTTTCTTGAGAAAATAGATCAAAAAATTATATCTAAAGGCAAACATTATCTGCTTACCCTCATTATACTTTACAGATATAAGACAAATGAGGTTCTTGACCATTATAAGGAACAAACACCCCAAAAGGAAGAACCTATCGGTGCAACATCTCCAATATGGGTGTGCTGGTGGCAAGGAGAAAAGAAGATGCCCGACATAGTAAAAGTATGCTATTCCTCCATATGCCGGCATGCAGACAACCACCCCGTAATCCTGATAACAGAGAAAAATTTTCAGGAATATGCAACAATGCCCGACTTATCATGCAGAGATTGTACAAACGCGAAATGACAATCACGCATTTTTCCGACTTGCTAAGAATGAATTTATTAAAACGGCATGGTGGCATATGGCTGGATAGCACGATATTGCTCACAAAAGATATAGATTCGATAATCAACACGAGCCTACCATACTACAGCCATCATCACATCCCCAATAACTGCAACGTGGTAAAAGGTAAATGGACCGGTTTCTTTCTTGCTTGCGGTAAAGGCAATATTCTCCCCTCTTTCATCCTGGATGCTTTCTACAATTATTGGAAAAACAACAACCGGATTGTAACTTATCTTTTTATCGATTACCTCTTTGCCTTAGCATACAAACATATTCCTGCCGTATCGAAAATGGTGAATAATATTCCGATACAGCCCATGAGTAATCTTTCTAAATGCTTAAACCAGGAATATGATAAAAAGCAATGGAAACATTTTATACCAAATACCATTTCCACAAGCTGACTTACAAGAAAGCATTTGCCATGCAAACCCGCAACGGGAAAAAGACAATCTATGCCCATCTCCTGACCGATAAGGCATTCTGACAACCGGTCAATCAGTCTATCTTCCCCAGCCTTTCGTGTATCCCGTCGCAATAAGCTTTCCACAGTTTAGGGATATCACTCCATCGGTAAGCATCGGTAAACGGACAAGTGACAAGAGCCGTCAAAATATAGCCCGCCACTCCATTAAAACCGCGAAGATACCTTACTGCCCAATTACGTCCATAATGATGGCTCAAATAAGTGGAATTACGTACCTGATAGAAACGTTTCCACTTTTTCTTCTTACTCCGTTCGCTCCAACTGTCATTCGAGAAAAACTTCTCCTTATCCATCAGCGCATCAGGAACATACAGTATTCTGAATCCTGCCTGTACCGTACGGAGACAATAGTCCGTATCATCACAAAAGATAAACAGTTCCTTATTGGGATAACCAATCTTCCCAACAACCTCACGCCGGATAAACGGTCCCTCAAAAGCCGCTCCTTGTATCTCCACAGGCCCTGTTACAGTCTGTTTCGCCAGCTTCCCGGTGTACATGGAAGCAAAAGGATTCGTCAAGTTATAACCTTGAAACTCATGCGTGAAAAGCTTCCCCTCCTGCAAACGGCGCGGAGCAAGTATACCTATATCTTCCCGGCCGGCATGCTGCAATAACCGTTCCAGACAATCGGCACGCGGAAAAACATCATCATCCATGCACCAAATCCAGTCCGCACCTGCCTGATATGCATACTGCATACCGGTGTAAAAACCACCGGAGCCCCCCACATTAGCCTGATTGATAACGGTAAGTCCCGATTGGGTCTTCAGCCATTCGGCAGTAGCATCCGTACTGCCGTTATTGACAACTACAATTGAGGAAACAGGCTTATTCTGCTGCAGGCAACGAACCGTTCTCTTTAACAGTTCTATCCGATTATAAGTGACAACTACGGCTATAATATTCATGACGATTTTAATAAAGATTATCAATCTTTCCCGGCTGAGTACTTCTGTAAGCAACCATCAGCTCAAAACACTTTTCCACATCGAAACCGCGGGCCTTTGCATACTCCTCCGCCATCCAGCGATGCATCTGCGGGGTAGCCGGCAACCGTTCGAAGTTCTTGCAACCGGCTTTCATGCCGATAGTTCCGACAAACATACGGTTCAAGTCGACAATCTCCAGCTTAATGCCTTCCGGTGTTTTCTGAAACAGGATATTTTCACGTCCGTAGTCTTTATGGGCATATCCATGTTCGTGGAGAACGGCAGTTACCCGCCCTATCTCACGCAAAACTTCCTCTTCATAGTCAAACTTCCGCCTGAACAGGTCGTTATAGACATACGGACATGTTGACAGACAGCTCACATAGTAACTTTTATCGAACAAAAGACCGCTGCGCACATTGAAATATCCTACCGGTTGCGGAGTCCCTACCCTATCTTAAGATACAGTTCGGCATGATCGTAAGAACGCTTCGCTTTGGATGGACGGAAAATACCGTACACAAAGCGATTAATGATATTCGGGCGGTGAAAAGATTTAACAACATACTCCCGACCGCCATATTCCATCTTTCTCAATTCATTACGTCCTTTATGAATAACGACACCTTCGTTTTTCTCAAAACGTTCCGGCAAAGACAAGATAAAATCTCCCAACTCCTTAAAGTCCGGGTGAATAACTAATGTATAAGGATGAAACATATCGGATTTCCGGCTCATTTCAGATTTCATAAATATATCAGATTTTATCCAACCCCTTTGTATACTTCAACCAGTAATATTTCAACGGATTCTTATATTTCAATTGTTTCCACGGACGGCTGCCATGGGGCTGATGCAATACCGGCAACGTAGTAAACAGGTAATTCTTAAACCCTTCTTTCAAAGATTGATGCGAAACAGTTACATCATGCCAGTTCTTTTCAGGGTTCAACTGATGGAAGTCGAATGCTTTCAGGAAATTCAATGTCAGCAAGGAACAACAGAAACTGCAATGCTTTTTCTCCGGAAACACCTGGTTTTCCTTACCTTTCGCAAAAAGATAGGGATAGTTGATTTCTCCTTTCTCATCGACTGTGACGGCAGCGGCAATACCGCAGTCCGCCCGTTCTGCCGCTCCGTTGAACAAAGCCTGCAATGTATTCTTCTTTACCACAACATCCGACTCCACGATTATCAAACCTGCCTCCGCCTCGATGGCACGTTGCTGTGCCATTTGCAATACCAGCAGATAGTTCGGTGAGGGATGGTCCGTTATTTCCGCAAGATTTACCAATTCCAAAGCCCAGCTTTTCGGATGCATCCTGCAACTTAGCCGTGTTCTCTTCTGTACTGAAGTCATTATATACGGTATAGGTAAACGGCGTCTGAAAATCGGATGCAACAATGGCTTCCACCGTTTGCAACGTCAATTCAATGGAGTCCTTTACAGGAGTAATGATATGAATACACTTCATTGGATATAATTAATTAGTCTTTGTTCAACAAGCTGCAAAATTCCCACAAGTTGACAAAACTATACAATATTTTGCACACAGCCAAACAGTTTGCCTCATTTATTCCTTATCCGCTTTCCGTTTTACCGTATGCTTTACTTTCAATACGGCAAGATTCAGTTCAATCGTCGTTTCCGAGTCTGTTGCCTGAAGATTATTGTCCAATAAATCGGTGAATAAATCACCGCTTTTCTCCAACAAGGATTTCTGCTGCTCTTCGGAAGCATCCGGCAGGTTGTTCAAGGTACGGGAAAGCTCGCGCAGTTTGGCAAAAGTCTCGATAATCGCAAACGTTGCATTTGTAGCACGAGAACTTTTCAGAATGGTAGCAAGCATATAAAGACCTTTCTCTGTAAAAGCTTTAGGTTCAACTGTAGAATGTTTCAACACAGAGAACCGGTCGAAATTTTCGACCAGATACTGTTTTTCAGATACTTGCAACGTAAAACAATAATCCTTGGGAAATTTATCAAGGTTGTTTCTAAGGGCTTCATTCACACGTTTCGTCTCCACCCCATACAAAGTGGCAACATCCCTGTCCAAAAGAACCTTCTGCCCGCGAAGAGTAATTATCTTATCCTCTATTTCCTCAAAGCCAATCAGTGTTTTCATCAGTATATCAATTTATGTTTTAAACAATCTGTCAAAGGTATGCATTATTATATCAGAAATGTCTGTTCTCATGAATTATTTCTAACTTTGCCTGCAATAAAACAAAAGCATCATGAAAGTAATTGTCGATGATAAAATACCTTTTATAAAGGAAGCCATTGAAAAAATAGCCGATGAAGTAGTCTACGCACCGGGAAAAGACTTCACTCCTTCTTTGGTGAAAGATGCGGATGCACTTATTATCCGTACACGCACTCGTTGCAACCGGGAATTGCTGGAAGGTAGCAAGGTTAAATTTATTGCTACGGCAACCATCGGCTTCGACCATATCGATGCGGAATACTGCCGCGAAGCCGGTATTACATGGACAAATGCTCCCGGCTGCAATTCCGCCTCCGTAGCCCAATACCTGCAATCATCTTTAATTTTGCTGCAAACGCTGAAAGGTATCAATTTACCGGAAGTTACTATCGGCATTATCGGAGTAGGCAATGTGGGCAGCAAAGTTGCAAAAGTGGCACAGGAATTGAGGATGCGCGTTTTACTGAACGACCTTCCCCGTGAGGACAAAGAGGGGAAACAAGGCTTTTCGTCCCTGCAAACACTTGCCGAAGAATGCGACATACTCACTTTCCACGTACCTTTATATAGGGAAGGCAAATACAAGACCTGCCATCTCGCCGACGACGCCTTTTTCCAATCGCTAAAGCGGAAGCCTGTTATCATCAACACTTCACGCGGAGAAATAATCGAGACCGGTGCACTGCTGAACGCTTTGGACACAGGGCTGGTTTCGGATGCTATCATTGACGTCTGGGAAAATGAACCGGCCATAAACCTCACCTTATTGGATAAGGTATTCCTCGGCACACCGCACATCGCCGGCTATTCGGCAGACGGCAAAGCCAATGCAACCCGCATGTCGCTGGATGCCCTATGCCGGTATTTCAATGTACAGGCAGACTATCAGATTATTCCTCCTGCCCCAAGCCAACCGCGCATTACAGCAGATACCCTATCGGCCGCCTATCTACAAATGTACGATCCCCGACAAGACAGCAATGCGCTCAAAACGCATCCGGAACTATTTGAGAAGTTACGGGGAGACTATCCTTTAAGAAGAGAGAAAGAAGCATACACAATTGTGAATCATCCGGAATAGCATGCCGATTCTTTCCGCAAAAAACAATATCCCGAAAGGTTATCAGCACACTTCCGACAACAAACCGCCGATAACTTTCGGGTAATATTCATATTCCAGCGCATGCACTTTCCTTGCCACGTCTTCTGCCGTATCCTGCGGCAGGACAGGGCATTTGTACTGCACTATAATTTCGCCCTCATCGAAATGCTCATTCAAATAATGTATGGTAATACCGGTCTCCGTTTCACCGGCAGCCACCACAGCTTCATGCACATGCCCGCCATACATTCCCTTACCGCCAAATTTAGGCAATAAGGAAGGGTGAATATTTATAATTTTATTAGGATAAGCATGCAAGATACAGTCCGGCACACGTGCAAGGAAACCGGCAAGGACAATAAAATCTATTCCTTTATCTTCCAACAAAGACAATACAACCGTACCATCCGCCCATGCGGCCTTGTCCAAACAGGCAAACGGAACATTCAGTCTACGTGCACGTTCCAAACAAAGGCAGTCTCCCTATCTGCCAAAACCAGCTTTACGTTCACCGATTCGCTATTTTGGAAATAACGGATGATATTCTCTGCATTTGTCCCGTTACCGGAAGCGAAAATAGCAATGTTTTTACTCATAAACCCTCCAACTCCTGCACAAAACCGTGAAAAATGTGCAAAAGGTGCATTTAATTCATCAAATATTTGCGAGGAACGATAAATATTCATTCCTTTGCACCGCAAATTTAAAGAAATAAAACTAATTATTAATTAAAAACTTAAAGTTATGTCTGAAATTGCATCAAGAGTGAAAGCGATTATCGTCGACAAATTAGGCGTTGAAGAATCAGAAGTTACTAACGAAGCTAGCTTCACTAACGATTTGGGAGCAGATTCTCTTGACACTGTAGAACTTATCATGGAATTCGAAAAAGAATTCGGTATCTCTATTCCTGATGACCAAGCTGAGAAGATTGGTACTGTAGGTGATGCTGTATCTTACATCGAAGAACACGCTAAGTAATCTTAATCCATTCATATCTTAGTATGGAATTAAAAAGAGTTGTAGTAACAGGTCTTGGCGCCATTACTCCCATTGGCAACACAGTACCGAATTCTGGGAAAATCTCGTGAATGGGGTTAGTGGAGCAGGACCTATTACTCATTTCGACGCATCACTTTTCAAGACCCAATTCGCATGCGAGGTGAAAAACTTTGATGCCAATCAATATATCGACCGCAAAGAGGCACGCAAGATGGACTTGTATACCCAATATGCCATTGGTGTAGCCAAGCAAGCGGTAGAAGATTCCGGTCTTGATGTCGAAAATGAGGATTTGAACAAGATCGGTGTCATCTTCGGCGCCGGTATTGGTGGAATCCGTACATTTGAAGAAGAAGCAGGTAACTATGCCCTCCATAAAGAAAACGGTCCTAAGTTCAATCCGTTCTTCATCCCCAAGATGATTTCGGATATTGCTGCTGGACAAATTTCTATCCTGTACGGTTTTCATGGTCCTAACTATGCGACTTGTTCTGCATGCGCCACTTCTACCAATGCCATTGCCGATGCATTCAACCTCATCCGCTTGGGTAAGGCAAATGCCATCATCAGCGGTGGTTCGGAAGCAGCTATCGCAGCCTGCGGTGTAGGTGGCTTCAACGCTATGCACGCTTTATCTACCCGCAATGACTCTCCGGAGACTGCATCCCGCCCGTTCAGCGCAAGCCGCGACGGTTTCATCATGGGTGAAGGCGGCGGCTGTCTGGTTCTTGAAGAACTGGAACACGCTAAAGCACGTGGTGCCAAAATTTATGCAGAGGTTGCCGGCGTAGGTATGTCTGCCGACGCGCATCACCTGACAGCTTCCCACCCGGAAGGTCTGGGAGCCAAACTGGTAATGACAAATGCGTTGGAAGATGCAGAAATGAAACCCGAAGAAGTAGATTACATCAACGTTCATGGTACATCTACTCCTGTTGGTGATATTTCGGAAGTGAAAGCTATCCAGGAAGTATTCGGCAAGCATGCTTATGAGTTGAACATCAGTTCAACCAAATCCATGACAGGCCACTTATTGGGTGCTGCCGGTGCGGTGGAAGCCATCGCAAGTATTCTTGCCATCAAGAATGGCATTATTCCTCCGACTATCAACCACGAAGAGGGTGATAACGACGAAAACATCGACTATGACCTGAACTTTACGTTCAACAAGGCTCAGAAGCGTGAAGTGAATGTAGCTTTGTCCAACACGTTTGGATTCGGCGGTCATAACGCATGTGTTATTTTCAAGAAATACGCAGAATAATACGGTCGTGTTACGTAATCAAATAGATAAAATAAGGCTCTTATTCCATAAGGACAGAGAGTCTTATTTTTGTTTTTATAAGATACTCGGATTCTTTCCCCGTAACATCCGGTTCTATGAGCAAGCACTGCTTCACAAATCCACTTCCATCCGTTCCGAAAAGGACGTCCGTTAAATAACGAGCGGCTGGAATTTTTAGGCGACGCCATTTTGGATGCCATTGTCGGTGATATAGTATATAAGCATTTTGAAGGACGCAGGGAAGGCTTTCTTACCAATACCCGTTCTAAAATCGTGCAACGGGAAACTCTAAACAAACTGGCTGTAGAAATAGGGCTGGACAAACTGGTTAAGTATTCCACCCGTTCTTCGTCGCACAACAGCTATATGTACGGCAATGCTTTCGAGGCATTTATCGGAGCTATCTATTAGACCAAGGCTATGAACGCTGCAAGCAGTTCATGGAGAAAAAATCCTCAAGAACTACATCGACCTCACAAGATGTCGCGCAAGGAAGTCAACTTCAAGTCCAAACTTATCGAATGGAGCCAGAAAACCAAAATGGAGGTTTCCTTTGAGCTGATAGAGCAATTCCTCGACCAGGATTACAACCCGATGTTCCATACAGAAGTCCGCATAGAGAGCCTTTCTGCCGGAACTGGTACAGGCTATTCCAAAAAGGAGTCACAGCAAAATGCCGCACAAATGGCATTGAAGAAAATACAAGAGTGACGAAGCCTTCAAAGAAGCTATTGAAACAGCCAAGATACAGAACCACGCGGCAAAGGAAAATGTGGCAACAGAGGAAACCCAAATTGTCGCAGAAGAGACCTCTGCTGTAGAAACATCAGAAGTTCCTGAAGCTACAGATTATACGGAACCTGCAGATACTGCACAAGATACAGTTCAATCATCCGAAACAAATCCCCATACGCTGACCCTGGACGACTAAATCATGGTCTTCGGTCACTAATTTGAGTTTCCGGCTATCTCCCCAAAGGAGCGGAAGATATTTCATTCCCTTTCAGCGTTACCATACGTCCAAACTGTCCGCCTGCAATCAACTCCGTAGCATGCCCTCCCATGCGGGTCGACAAATTACGGTCAAAAGGCGTAGGCGAACCACCCCGCTGGATATACCCCAAAACCGTTTCACGGGTTTCGATACCCGTTTCGTATTCAATCTCCTGTGCGATATATTCGGCTGCACGTTTCTTGCCGTCCGTCTGAATTCCCTCGGCAACCACAACGATGGAATACGGCTTTCCTTTCTTCAGACGGTTCAGAATCGTATCACCTATATTATGAATATTATAAGAAGTTCGGGAATTAAAATCACATCACCGCCACCAGCCATACCGGAGTACAACGCAATCCATCCGGCTTTATGCCCCATCACTTCTATCACCATCACCCGCTTATGCGAACTGGCGGTAGAGTGTAACCGGTCTATGGCATCCGTAGCAATACTGACGGCAGAGTCAAAGCCGAAAGAAAAATCGGTCCCCCAAATATCATTATCAATGGTTTTAGGTACGGAAACTATATTCAAGCCCATGGCAGCCAACTTAGCAGCCGTCTTCTGCGTACCGTTACCGCCGATACAGACAATACAGTCCAACCCCAGTTCCTTTACATTCCGTTCTATCAAAGCAGCTTGTTTACATCGGATACCACCCCGTTTTTCTTGAACGGCTTTCACGGGAAGTACCCAGCATCGTACCGCCCAAATTCAACAACCCGGACAGAGACTTGTCCGTAAACGATTCCACATCTTTTGTCAATAATCCTTGAAAACCGCTATGAATACCTATCACTTCCATGCCGTAATGCATGATAGCGGTCTTGCCAACACCACGGATCGTAGCGTTGATACCGGGGCAATCGCCACCCGATGAGAGAATCCCTATTTTCATCGTAACGTTAATTTAGTACCTAGCAAAGATATAATAAAAAGAGAATGCCTACATTTGCACTCGAACAAATAAAAAGAGCATGGATATTTTAACACAGATGATTCGCTCCTTTCCGCCATCGACAAACGGAGATCGGACGATTTGGGCAGGATATAGACCATATCCAGCGCAAACAGCTGCATGCTCTGCTTTCGACGGCACGCAAGACGGAATGGGGACTCAAATATGATTATAAAAGCATTCGCTCTTATTCTGACTTCTGCCAACGTCTTCCCTTACAGACTTATGACGAGATAAAGCCGTATGTCACCCGAATGATAAACGGAGAAAGGAATATTCTCTGGCCTTCGGTGGTGCGGTGGTACGCTAAGAGTAGCGGGACCACGAACGACAAAAGTAAATTCCTGCCCGTCACCCCGAGATATTAAAGGTTGCCACTATAAAGGAGGCTTCGATGCGTGGCCATTTATCTGCGGAACAACCCGGAAAGCCGTTTCTTCTCCAAGAAAGGCTTGATATTAGGCGCAGCCATAGCCCTTCCCCGCTAAACTCCGAGGCTCATCAAGCGACTTATCCGCCGTATTACTTCAAAATCTCAATCCGCTCGTCAATTTAATACGCGTCCCCAAGAAACCCATTATCCTAATGGATGAATGGGAAAGCAAGATCAAGGCGATCGTGGAGAACACTTGGAATAAGGATGTAAACAGCCTATCCGGTGTTCCTTCTTGGATGTTGGTCTTGATCAAGGCCGTATTGAAAAAACGGGTAGGGAATATCTTACGGACGTATGGCCTAATCTGGAGGTCTTCTTCCATGGGGGAATCAGTTTCGAGCCTTACCGGGAGCAATATAAAACCTTGATTCCATCGAATAAGATGCATTATATGGAGACCTATAACGCATCCGAGGGCTTCTTCGGGCTGCAAGACGATCCGACAGACCCCAGTTTGCTTATGATGCCGGATTACGGTATTTTCTATGAGTTCATCCCGATGAACGAGGTGGGTAGCGCCCATCCGACCGTGTTACCGCTGGAATCGGTAGAGACCGGGAAAAACTACGCGATGGTGATCACGACCTCGGGAGGATTATGGCGCTATCAGATCGGGGATACGGTACGTTTCACCTCGTTATTCCCTCATAAATTCGTTATCTCCGGACGTACCAAGCACTTTATCAACGCCTTCGGGCGAGGAGCTAATGGTGGATAACGCCGATAAGGCGATCGCCATGACTTGCCTACGAACCGGGGCGAAAGTAAAAGAATATACCGCCGCCCCACTCTTTATGCTGGATAAGGCAAAAGGACGGCACCAATGGTTTATCGAGTTTGACAAGAAACCGGAATCTCTCATACGGAAATTGAGACTGAGTTTGACCGGAGTATTCTTCTCCACTGTCAGAAAGATCCCATCACAACAAAGACACTTCTCACATCCAGGTAAGCAAAGAAATTTCTAACTGCATTGCACAGTTTTTCCCTGCAATTTCTGAGAAAGAAATGTTCGAAGCATTAAAATCATTCCGCTTTTATAACAACTTCCTGATCAGCCTTGCAAAGTGCGCCGCGCAGTGATCAATGCTGCCTTCGGCTCAGTGGAAGTTATGAAGAACTTCATGGTCTTGTGATGAACTTCATCGCAATCCGGATTGCGCACCGATCTGCCGGCAGCTCAGCACCTGTATATCGAGGCAATTCCGGTAGGTGTCCGCCTGACCGAAAGCTTTTACAATGCACTTTCTACCGGAGAGCCGCTGGAAGAGCGGTTTGACAGAAATTTTGAATAACGATTTAACAAAGGAGAGTCCCCTATGGACAAGAATCAACTGACAAAACTGGAAAAATACTGGATCCTCTATGATATCGGAAATTCTGCATTTGTCCTTCTGGTATCAACGATCATCCCAATCTATTTCAAAAACATTGCATCTGCCAACGGAATTTCCCTTTCGGACTCCACCGCCTACTACGGATACGCTGTGTCTCTTTCGACACTGATCGTTGCAGTCATAGGTCCTGTACTCGGCACGATCGCAGATACAAAAGGCTACAAGAAACCACTTTTTACCTTCTCCATGATGGTCGGTGTCATTGGCTGTGCTGCTCTTGCTTTGCCGTCCTCCTGGATCTTCTTTCTGGCTGTTTTCGTAGTTGCCAAAGTTGGATTTGCTTCCAGTCTCATTTTTTACGATGCGATGTTATCAGATGTCACTACTGATGACCGGATGGATAACCTCTCCTCTCTCGGCTATGCATGGGGCTATCTCGGAAGCTGTGTTCCATTTATCGCAAGCCTTATCCTTGTGCTGTTCGCAGAGCCGATCGGACTGTCGACTGCTGCGGCAACTGCAATTGCATTCCTTTTAAATGCTGTATGGTGGCTGGTCGTGACGCTGCCGCTTTTAAAAAATTATAAACAGATTTACTATATTGAACCTGTACGCTCCCCAATCAAGAGCAGCTTTCAGCGCTTCGGAAATATCTTCAAAGAATTGCGCGAGAATAAAACCGTCTTTTATTTTCTTCTCGCCTTTTTTCTTCTATATTGATTGGAGTGTAATACGATTTTGTCGGTGACGCGCAATTTGTTGTGTCGATGCTGCTTGGAAAGAGTTTGAAAACGGATTTGGACGAGAATGCAGCAGAGTATCCGGGAAAGGTA
>ENA-OQHP01000315-OQHP01000315.1-human-gut-metagenome-genome-assembly--contig:-NODE-315-length-16024-cov-2.984714_pt1 | contig 16024 bp, 17 predicted proteins | sample MGYA00242563_ERZ504717 | MGnify/ENA primary metagenome ERZ504717 (study PRJEB26092, sample SAMD00036212) | human gut metagenome | host: Homo sapiens | study: EMG produced TPA metagenomics assembly of... | reverse complement strand
CCGTAACTTCTGGGACGCAGTATAGGCTGGTGGTTCATGGCCATGGTAGATGTACTGGACTATATTCCCGACAACCACCCGGCCGTGCCTCGCTTATCAGTTGGATTCAAGGTTTGGCAGAAAGCCTGCCCAACTATCAAAGAGACGGGCTATGGTATCAGGTAATAGACCAGCCCGAACGTGAAGGTAATTTTCCCGAAGCATCCGTAACCACCCAATGTATGTATACTTATGCCAAAGCGGTGAACAAGGATATATAGACGCCCGATACCGGACCATCGCGGAAAAAGCCTTCAACGGATTAAAGAAAACATTGCTTCGCGAAAACCCCGACGGAACTCTGACGCTGACCCGTTGCTGTCAAGTAGGCGGACTGGGCGGCACTCCTTACCGCGACGGAAGCTTTGAATATTACATTGGCGAAAAGATGCGTGACAACGATGTCAAAGCTACCGGTCCTTTCATCATGGGTTGCCTGCAACTTGGCAAATAGAATCATATCGCATAAACAACAGAATTATCCATCTTTTTAAATTAGCTATATACAATGAAACACACCATTTATGCTCTGACAATGTTTGCATTGGCCGCTTGCACCTCTCCCCAAGAGGAAGCCATAGACCGCCATGCACTGGTAACACGCAATAATCCGGAAGTAACTGCCATGGATTCATTATCCTCCCTGTCGGTAGGAAACGGAGAATTTGCCTACACGGTAGATGCTACAGGATTGCAGACTTTTCCCGAAGTCTATAAAAACGGAGTTCCACTGGGTACACAAAGCCAATGGGGATGGCACAGCTTCGGAAATCCCGAAAACTATAAACCGGAGGAAGCCTTGGTGGAGTATGACTTCGGCCACGGGCACAAAGAGCTATATGCCACCCAACCCAAAGAACCCGGCAGAGCAAAGGAAGCATCCGACTGGTATCGTGTAAACCCACACCGCCTGCATCTGGGTATCATCGGACTTGAATTAGAAAATGAAGTACGTCCCTCGGATGTGCAAAACATACAGCAATCACTGGATATGTGGAACGGTATCATCAACAGCCGGTTCACCCTCAAAGAAACTCCCTACCACATTCAGACAGTCTGCCATCCGGAGCGTGACATGATTGCCGCACGCCTGTCGGCCCGACAACCTGCCGGCATCAAGTTTCACTTCCCCTATCCCACGGGCGGTCACTGTGACGATGCTTGTAATTGGGAGGCGAATGATAAGCATAGCACGACCCTGGTCAGTGAAGATGCACAATCGGCCGTGTTAAAAAGAACACTCGACGCAACCACCTATTATGTAACAATCAGTTGGGAAGGCGCTGCGAAGCTGAGGGAAAAAAGTGCAAACTATTTCGTACTCACGCCAACGGACAGTGTATTTACATTCACCTGCCAATTCACACCGCAAGCGTCCGCTTCTCCCATCCTGACTTTTGCGGAAGTACAACAAGCCTCTTCCGGACATTGGCAAAATTACTGGACACAGGGAGCTGTCGCCGACTTCTCACAATGTACGGATGTCCGTGCCAAAGAATTGGAACGCCGGGTCGTATTAAGCCAATATCTGCTCGCCATCCAATGCGCCGGATCAACCCCGCCACAGGAACCGGACTGACTTACAACTCCTGGTTCGGGAAATTCCATTTGGAAATGATCTGGTGGCATCAGGCACAATTCGCCTTATGGGGACATCCCGAATTGCTGGACCGCACTTTATCCTGGTATGAAACCGTGGAACCCATAGCCCGCCAGATAGCGGAAAGACAAGGTTTCAAAGGCATACGATGGATGAAAATGACTGATCCCAGCGGTACGGAAGCCCCCTCTAAAGTAGGCAGCTTCCTGATCTGGCAACAGCCTCATCTCATCTACCTGGCAGAATTGCTCTATCGGGCTAATCCATCGGAAGAACTGCTGAAAAAATACAATAGCCTGATACAGGAAACCGCCGAATTCATGTATTCATTCGCCACATACGAGGAAGAGCACGACCGTTATGTCTTGAAAGGCGCTATCCCCGCACAGGAAACGTTGCGCGCCGCCGAAACTGTCAATCCGCCTTTTGAACTTTCGTACTGGCATTTCGCCATGCAAGTCGCCCAAACATGGCGTGAACGTACAGGGATGGAACGTGTACCCGAATGGGATGTGCTGATAGAGAAATTATCTCCGCTGGCATACAACGACGAACAGCTGTATCTGGCAGCCGAGACCGCGGTGGATACCTATAAAGATATCCGTTTTACCTCAGACCACATGGCAGTGCTGGGCGCTGTCGGCATCCTGCCCATGAATCAGCTGATTCATGCCGGATATATGAAAAACACCTGCACTGGATTTGGGATAACTGGAACTGGGACAAGACCTGGGGCTGGGATTATCCGATGACAGCCATGAATGCCGCCCGAATGGGTGAGCCCGAAAAGGCGGTCAGCGCATTATTGATGGACAAGCGTACCAACACCTATCTGGTAAACGGTCACAATTACCAGGACGGGCGTCTGCGTATTTACCTGCCCGGCAACGGTGGATTACTGACCACAGTCGCCATGATGTGCGCCGGATGGGACGGATCGGAAGGAAACAATCCCGGATTTCCGAAAGATGGCAAATGGAATGTACGCTGGGAAGGGTTACAGCCGTTACCGTAAGAACAGGAGTTAGCAGTTATTATCATGAAAACGACATATTTACTTCTATGCCTGTTGGGCATCGGTAGCGTTTCCGGCGCAGGACAAACCAAGCAGCCACAAAAGATAGGTGATTTCATAGAATCCACTTCGTACAACGAACATCGCCGGAATGCCACCCGAAGCCTGCAATATACCCCTGACGGAGACGATTTTGTCTGCATCAACGGTAAGAATCGCTTTACCCGTGCCTTATACGGCAGCCACACAGCATTCCGGCTGGAAACAAGCGACCGGCCCGTATTCGCTGCTTATACCAAGGAGAATCCGAAGCACATCTGCTTTAAACTGCAAACCTCCGGAGGCACGGTAGCCCTTGACTCTACCGAACACTGCGAGTCCCGTTATACAGCGGGACGCCGCAGCTACAGTTTATCTGATCCGGCTTTCGGAGGCGGAAGCTTATCCATTACCACATGGGCACTTCCCGATAAAGAAGGGGCCATCTGGCAATTCACGCCCGGAATTTCAAGGAATTCCATCCCGTTCTACTGGCATCCATTTCAGAGATACGTAATTCCAAACTAAACCGTAACGGAGACATGGGAGCCGACCCTGCCGACAGTTTCGAAGCTCCTCTCCAGCCTCAACAGTTACAATCCTTCCCGGTGCAGATAGACGGAACACTTTATATTCTATTGGAAAACCAGGAACTACGCACACTGACGACTGCCGAAGGCGAAAACCTGTTTAAAAAGGCAGAAGCCGCCCGCTCCGAAACAGCCTCACGCATCCGCATTGAAACACCCGACCCTTATTTCAACACCTTAGGAGGCACGCTGGCTATGGCTGCCGATGGAATCTGGGACGGCGAAGTGTGGCTACACGGTGCCATAGGCTGGCGAATGCCCCTCAGTGGCTGGCGAGCCGCCTATACCGGCGATGTTTTGGGATGGCATGACCGTGCCCGGACCCATTTCAACGCATACGCGGCAAGTCAGGTCACCGAAGTGCCCAACACCTTCCCCCATCCGGCACAAGATTCCGCCCTGCATCTGGCACGTTCCGTCAAGAAATGGGGTACACCCCAATACAGTAACGGATACATCTGCCGTAATCCGCACCGCAATAATCAGATGCACCACTACGACATGAACCTTTGCTACATAGACGAATTGTTATGGCATTTCAAGTGGACGGGGGACTTGGATTATGTCCGCCAAATGTGGCCTGTCATCACCCGTCACCTCACATGGGAAAAGCTGAACTACGACCCGGATAACGACGGGCTGTATGACGCGTACGCCTGCATTTGGGCCAGTGACGCCCTTTATTACAATAGCGGAGCAGTCACCCATTCATCGGCTTATAACTACCGTGCCAACAAGACAGCGGCTCAATTGGCAGAAAAGATAGGCGAAGATCCCACTCCTTACCGCAACGAAGCCGAAAAGATTCTGAAAGCCATGAACGAGAGGCTATGGCTTCCCGACAAAGGACATTGGGCGGAATATCAAGATTTTATGGGTCACAAGCGAGTACACGAAAGTGCCGCTGTATGGACCATTTATCATGCTATAGACAGCGAGACAGCCAATCCGTTCCAAGCCTATCAAGCTACCCGTTATGTAGACACGTCCATTCCTCATATCCCCGTCACGGCCCATGGATTAAAAGAGAATGGCTATGCCACTATCGCCACCACCAACTGGCTGCCCTACTCATGGAGCATCAATAATGTCGCCTTTGCCGAAGTGATGCATACCGCATTGTCATACTTCCAGGCCGGACGTGCCGACGCCGGATACAAACTTTGAAAAGTTCTGTTCTGGACGGCATGTATCTAGGAGACAGTCCGGGTAACTTCGGCCAGATCAGCTTCTATGATGCCGCACGCGGAGAATGCTACCGCGATTTCGGTGATCCCATCGGAGTCGCTTCACGAGTACTGATCCAAGGTCTGTTCGGTATCCTGCCGGATGCCCTGAACCAGCAAATCATCCTCCGGCCGGGCTTCCCGGACGACTGGGACAAGGCTTCCGTCAGCACTCCCGATATAAACTATCGCTTTACCCGGAAAGAAGATACGGATACCTATCATATCACACAACGGTTCCAGACTCCTCTCCATCCGGTATTGCACGTCAATGCCAGAAAAGAGAAGATCCGTTCAGTAAAAGTGAACGGTGTCCCTGCCACATGGCAATCCATCGAATCGGCCCATGGCTATCCTCTTCTTTCAATCCAGGCGGAAGGAACATCTTCAACCACCATTACCATCGAATGGGAAGGAGCACCACTTCACACGTTGGCAGTCCAAGAACCAGTCATCACTTCAAACGGGAAGTTGGCTTTGCAAATACCTTCGGGAGCATCCATCTCCCAAGTATATGATCCTCAGAGCGTTTTAGCAAATCACACTGTGGAAGCCACCGCTTTCAACGCACAGATAAAAGGTGAACCGGGACACCACACTTTCTTTGTTTACACCCATCAGGGAGAAATGGATTGGTGGCAACCTGTTAATATCTATATAGAGAACGTCTGGGAATCCCCCTCCTATACAGACTTTGCAGATATCCGTCCCGAAAAATGCCGGATGGTTGATTTTGACCGGCAACTGAATGCTTCCGTCACCGATATATATCAAATGAATACTTGTCTCCCCGGTCTCCATACACTACGTTGCAACTTCCCACACAGGGAATAGGAGAATGGTGTCATCCGCTGCTGAGTGCTACCATAGACGACTCGGGATTACGCAGTCTTGTACATCATGATACTTTCCAAACGTCTTTAGGCATCCCCTTCCGTCTGAAAGAAAAAGGAAACAACATTCTTTTCACCTCCCTATGGGATAATTACCCGGACAGTTCCACCATCTCACTATCAGGCACTGCCTCACATGCTTATCTGCTGATGGCGGGAAGTACCAACCACATGCAGTGCCACATTGCCAATGGAATAATACGCATACACTATGCAGACGGAACTTCCCAAGCAACGGAGTTGACCAATCCGGACAACTGGTGTCCTATAGAACAAGATTTCTATGTGGACGGCAAAGCATTCCAAGCAACTGCTCCCCGGCCGTACCGTCTGCACTTGAAAAGCGGTAAAGTAAGCCGTGATCTGGGTAAGGAACTCAACATCACTGGTGTATATGGACGTGAGATAGAAGGTGGTGCAGGCATATTGCTCGATATTCCTTTGGATCATTCCAAGGAACTAAAAAGGCTGACCCTGGAAACCCTGTCCAATGATGTGGTGATAGGAATCATGGGAATCACTTTGCAATAACCACGTGTTATTCAATGCGGAATTACGTTAACTTGAACCGGCGTAGTTCCGCATTATTCATCTTTGGCACACTACGTAAATGTTCCAAAGTCACTCCTTGAATGTGTGCCTGTACCGCCCTGTTTATCAGTCCATGCCCGACTGCCAACACCTGTTTTCCATCATATCGCTCTTTCAAGTAGTCCACAAAACGCCCCGCACGCTCATACAGCATTGCCTCCGTTTCCACATCTGCCGGAAAATGTTGCAAATCAACTTCTTTAATGGCAAGACCTGTCCAACTCCCCCAATCGATTTCACGCAACAAGACCGTTTTCTCCCAAGGCAGGTTCCGACCTTCCACCGCGATACGGGCCGTATCCACACACCGTTTCAAATCACTACTGACCACTGCATCCAAAGAGATATTCCGCAAAGTATCACGCAGCGCTTCAGCTGTGCTATTCCTTCAACAGTCAGCGTGCCCGGCATATGTCCTTGGAAAATACGGGCGATATTCTCTTCTGTCTGCCGTGACGGGCTAAATATAAAGTTATCATCTTTTTTAATGCAAAGATAATGCTTACCGGCCAGATTTACTTCAAAAGGGCAACCTTCTTATTCTCCTTTCCAAAGAAAAGCAATCTTCAGACAGATGATAAAAAATAAACAATCTTGCCTATAAAAGTATTCTCCCCGTAGATTAAGGGGGTTCTTCCGTACAGTTAAGGCCTTTCATGCGGTAACCTACTACAGACTCCGTCAGTAGACTGTACAGTCTGTTACATCAGACCGTACGGTCCACTACAATAGTTTATACAGTCCATTATCGGAGTCTGTAGTAGGTTACCGTATGAAAAAGCTTAATCATGCAGTAGAAAAGACTTAGTATACAGGGGAAAAAGGCTTAAGTATTCATCAAAAGCAGACAGCCACCTTCGAAATGTCACTCCGCCTGCAAGCTACAAATTATCCACCGTATCTTCCACTTCTATCACCCAGTCCCCGATAGTACGGGTGGCACTGTCGAAATTAATCCCCACCTTCACGATGCGCCTGCCATCCTTGCGATAAGGAACAGCATACAGCCTGCTGTTTATCTGCGCCAATGCCTCCCGGGCCGTACCGTCATATTTAAATTCCAGCACATAAATGGCATCCTGCATCTTTATGACCACATCCGCACGCCCCACCGCACTTTTCACCTCGCTGTCCACATACATCCCCATCAGACGGAACAACAAATAAAAGATGGTCTGGTAATGCTTCTCCGTCTTGTTCTCCAAATCATTGGGAATGGAAGCAAAGAAAGAACGCGTACGTTCCAAGCAGCTCTCTATATCTCCCTTACGAAGATCGCGAATGAAGGAAACGACATAAAAAGTACTGCTCTGACCCGGCAACTCAAGGTAAGCGGGCAACAGGGACTCGATGAAACCTTTACGCACCTCCGTTGGGATAGGCCAGCCGGTACACCTGGAACTCGGGATCATATCCCTTGATCGTCAGGTAACCACTTTGATATAAAACGGGGATAGGACTAGTTACACGTTCCGTCGGGGCATCAAACTGCTCGTCTGTAGCCTCCACCCCCTCCAGCTGGCGCACGTCAAAATCCGTTTCCTGCAACAAATCAATCAAGAAAGTAGGAGTGCCGGTAGAGAACCAGAAATTCTTGTACTCCTTTGCATCAAAGGCATTGAACAGACTAAAAGGATTGTAAATATCCTCACAATGCTTGCTGAAATGATACCCGTCATACTGCCGCTTCAGATGCGCACAGGCAGCTTCATACGTCTCGCCGTTCGCCAAAGCCATCCGCTCAATGTCCGGACGAAGCTCGTCCAGCAACTCCCGCTCGGTGATGCCGCATATCGCGCTGAAGTCATCCCGCATACTGATGTTCTTCAAATTATTCAGCTCACTGAAGATGCTCATCTGGCTGAACTTGCTGATTCCCGTGATAAAGAGGAAACGAAGGTATTGCCCCAATCCCTTGAGAGGACTGAAAAACTTACGCAGTTCATTCCGAAGCTCCTGCTGCAAGGGGATGTTGGAATTACTGTCCAAAAGAGGAGCGTCGTATTCGTCAATCAGGACAACGACCGGCAGACCGGTCTGTTCATACGCACGACGGATCATACCTTGCAGACGAGCAGCAGGAGTCTTTTCCTCCTTTTCCGCCCCATAAACCTTTTCACAACGAAGTAAAAACAGATTCAACTGTTCCTGCAAATCGAACAGGGTAGTATATTTAGTCAGACTGAAATCAATATGGAATACCGGATACACGTTCCAGTCCTTTTCCAGACGCTCCATGGCCAGCCCCTTAAACAAATCTTTTTTCCCTTGAAAGTAAGCCTCAAGAGTGGACACCAACAAGCTTTTCCCAAACCTCCGCGGACGGCTCAGAAAATACACACTGTCCGTGTTAGCCAATCGGTAAACCAGTTCGGTCTTGTCTACATATACACAATTCCGGTTACGCAACTGCTCAAATTCTGTATACCTATGGGGTATCGTCTGTAATTTTCTTCCATATTCTCATTGTTTTCTAATTCTGCTTATGGGATAGAAACAAAGATAGCTGTTATCCGATAAAACACAAAAACTTTTCATTTGTTTTTAATAAAGCCCCAACAACTTAAACTGGTGATGATAAGGTAAAGAGCCGTTAGAAATATAAAATCATCTCTCTTTTATTGCAGATAATCAAAAAATAAATTACTTTTGTTTCACTTAAAACGAATCAATAAACAACTTAAATAACAGAACAGTATGATAGACGCAAAAACTTGCATCAACGACGCACAAGAGAAAATGGACATGGCCGTTATGTATTTGGAAGAAGCCTTAGCGCACATTCGTGCAGGAAAAGCCAGTACCCGGTTGCTGGACGGCATTCGTGTTGACTCTTATGGAAGCATGGTTCCCATCAGTAATGTAGCTGCCGTGACTACTCCCGATGCACGCAGTATCGCCATCAAGCCATGGGACAAAGTATGTTCCGTATCATCGAAAAAGCTATCATGGACTCTGATCTGGGCATCACTCCCGAAAACAACGGTGAAATTATCCGTTGGGTATTCCGCCATTGACAGAGGAACGCCGCAAGCAACTGGCCAAACAATGTAAAGGCGAAGGCGAAACCGCAAAAGTAAGTATACGCAACGCACGCCGTGACGCTATAGACACACTGAAAAAGGCCGTTAAAGAGGGTATGCCCGAAGACGAGCAAAAGAATGCGGAAGCCAAACTTCAGAAAGTACACGATAAATATATCGCGAAGATTGAAGAACTTCTAGCAGAGAAAGATAAAGAAATTATGACGGTTTAATGAAGAACTTAAAATAATGAAGCAATAATAATGAAGAAGGAAGAATTGTCCTGCACAGCCTTGCTTTTGTCCGTGCGATCCAATTCCTCTTTCTTCATTTTTCATTCTTCATTTTAATTTATGAAAGGACTAGTAATAAAAACACAGGCAGCTGGTATCTTGTCAAAACAGAAGACGGACGTACCATCGAATGCAAGATCAAAGGAAATTTCCGTTTAAAGGGTATTCGGAGTACCAATCCCATTGCTGTAGGAGATTATGTACAAATCATTATCAACAATGAAGGAACCGCCTTCATCAGTGAGATAGAAGACCGCAAGAACTATATCATCCGGCGCGCCTCCAACCTTTCCAAACAATCGCACATACTGGCTGCCAATCTGGATCAATGTATGCTGATTGTTACAATTAATTATCCCGAAACCTCAACTATATTCATTGACCGTTTTCTAGCCACCGCGGAAGCATACCGTGTACCCGTCAAACTGATATTCAATAAGACAGACAGGTATAATGAGGATGATACACGCTATATGGATGCTCTGATAAACCTGTACACATACATCGGTTACCCTTGCTTCAAAGTTTCCGCACTGAACAACATAGGTACAGATGAAGTGAAAAAAGACCTGGAAGGGAAGGTCACTTTGCTTTCCGGCAACTCAGGAGTAGGGAAATCAACATTAATCAACGCCATTTTACCTGAACAAACTTTGAAAACAGGTGAAATATCCGATTACCATAACAAGGGAATGCATACCACAACCTTTTCCGAAATGTTCCCGGTAGACGGCGGCGGATACATCATCGACACTCCGGGTATCAAAGGTTTCGGAACATTCGATATGGAAGAAGAGGAAGTAGGACATTACTTTAAAGAAATATTTGAATATTCCGCTCATTGCAAGTATGGAAACTGCACCCACAGGCACGAGCCGGATGCGCCGTACGCGATGCAGTGGAGAAACATCTAATCAGCGAGTCACGCTATACTTCTTACCTGAATATGTTGGAAGACAAGGAAGAAGGCAAGTATCGCGCCGCTTACTAAAAACCACAACTTATGAAAAACACCTCTTAGCTATTGCACTGTTTGCATTATGCACCACCGGGCTGAATGCCGCTTCTCCTAAAAAGTAGCTCCTGAAAAAAAGGAGTAGAAACCATTAACCGTGCCACAGCCGAAGCACATATCGCTTTTTGGCCTGTGACGAACTGGAAGGACGCGAAGCCGGATGGAAAGGTGGACGCATTGCAGGCAATTATATCATTTCCTGCCTGAAACAGATGGGAATAAAGCCACTGGACGGAGACTATATACAGCCCTTTGACGTGTATCATGCTGAACGGCAAGTGAAAGGGAAACGCTGGCAAGTACATCCCGATTCTATTGCGGAACTGAAAAAAGTGGTATATCAAAAATTGGCATTACGTAATATCTTAGGTAAAATAGAAGGAAAGAATCCAAATGAAATTGTCATTATCGGTGCACATTACGACCACATAGGCTACGATCCGATGCTGGAAGGAGATCAGATTTATAACGGTGCAGATGATAATGCATCAGGCGTTCAAGCCGTATTACAGGTAGCCCGTGCTTTTCTTGCTACCGGCGAGCAGCCGGAACGTACCGTTATCTTCGCTTTTTGGGATGGTGAGGAAAAGGGATTGCTGGGCTCCCGTTATTTCGCCATGAACTATCCGGATATTAAAAAGGTAAAAGGCTATTTGAACTATGACATGATAGGACGTAACAACCGGGAGGACCAGCCCGATTATTTCGTTTACTTCTATACCGCAGCCATCAGGCCTTCGGTGACTGGCTGAAAAAAGATATTGAGGATTACCGCTTGCAGTTATCCCCTGACTACCGGGCTTGGGACAATCCGGTGGGAGGCAGCGACAACGGCACGTTCGCCAAACTGGGAATACCTATTATATGGTATCACACTGATGCCCATCCCGATTATCACCTTCCGGGAGATGAAACACAGAAAATCAATTGGCTGAAGATAGTCGATATAACCAAAGCCTCTTTCCTTGCGATGTGGAAACTGGCAAACGAAAAAAAATATTAAAAAAGAACGTGGCGTTTAAACTGAACGCCACGTTTTTTTATCTAATCTTACATTAACGTATTTATTAAACCCATATAGAAAGGCACATGAACAAACGAATCAAATGGGGCATCATTATATTAATCGGAGCCGGCTTGGCCGGACTAGGCATCTATCAATTTACCCCTCACGAAAATGAAGAACTGACAGCCGCCGACGCGTTGCCTAAAGAAAACAAGCAACGCACATTGAAAGTCAATGCACAAGTCATAAAACCACACTTGCTGACAGATGAAATATTGGTGACCGGACGCCTGGTTCCTGACGAAGAAGTGAGTCTGTCTTTTGAAACCTCCGGAAAGATCACCGATATTTTTTTCACAGAAGGCACATTGGTAAAACGAGGAGAATTACTTGCCAAAGTAAACGACCGGCAGTTACAGCTCAGTTAAAACGTCTGGAAGCACAAATACCTTTAGCCGAAGACCGTGTGTTCCGCCAAAACGCCCTGTTAAAACGAGATGCGGTCAGTAAAGAAGCATACGAACAGGTAAAACCGAACTTGCCACCCTTAACGCTGATATCGAAAATATCAAAGCCAACATTGACATGACCGAACTCCGCGCACCATTCGACGGTATCATCGGATTGAGGCAGGTCAGTACGGGAGCATACGCCTCCCCACCACTGTAGTAGCCAGACTGACCAAAGTGACTCCATTGAAAGTAGAGTTCGCTGTACCGGAACGTTATGCCCGGGAAATAAAAAAAGGGACTAATCTGGAATTCAAAGTAGAAGGAAAACTGGATACCTATCATGCACAGGTTTATGCAACCGAATCCAGTATAGATATGGAAACCCATTCATTGAACATCCGTGCCATCTACCCCAACCGCAACGGCGAACTGCTGGCAGGCAGATATGCAGATATTCAATTAAAACAAAAAGAAATAGAAGATGCGATAGCGATTCCATCCGAAGCGATTGTCCCCGAAATGGGTAAAAATAAGTATTTGTTTATCGTAGCGGAGTTGCAGACCCTGTAGATGTTATCATAGGTCTTCGTACCGAAGCCGAAGTACAGATTGTACGAGGATTGTCTGTGGGTGATACCATCCTGACATCGGGTACACTGCAATTACGTAAGGGAATGCCTGTGGAACTTCAGGCCATTAACTAACAACTAAAAAAATACTTTTATGAATATTTCCGAACTTAGTATCCGTAGGCCTGTGCTTGCCACCGTGCTTACCATCATCATATTACTTTTCGGACTGATCGGTTACAATACATTGGGAGTCCGCGAATATCCTTCAGTAGATAATCCGATCATCTCTGTTACCTGTAGTTACTCGGGTGCCAATGCCGATGTAATCGAGAATCAGATAACCGAGCCTTTGGAACAAAACATCAACGGTATTCCGGGAATCCGTTCTTTGTCCAGTGTCAGCCAACAAGGGCAATGCCGTATCACAGTGGAATTTGAATTATCCGTCGATTTGGAAACTGCCGCCAATGACGTACGCGACAAAGTGTCCCGCGCACAACGTTACCTGCCACGCGACTGTGACCCTCCTACTGTATCCAAGGCTGATGCCGATGCAACGCCTATCCTGATGGTAGCTATCCAAAGTGACAGCCGCTCTCTGTTGGAACTGAGTGAAATAGCAGACTTGACCGTAAAAGAACAACTGCAAACCATTTCGGATGTAAGCAGCGTATCTATTGGGGAGAAAAACGTTACTCCATGCGCCTATGGCTCGACCCCACCAAAATGGCAGGATATGGTATTACTCCGGTAGATGTAAAGAACGCGATAACCAATGAAAATATAGAACTCCCCTCGGGCAGCATTGAAGGTAATACCGTAGAATTGACCTTACGCACCATGGGACAAATGCACACCGCTAAAGAATTCAATAACATCATATTAAAAGAAGTAGGCGGAAGAGTGGTCCGTTTCAGCGATATCGGTTACGCCGAACTAGGTCCGGCAGATATCAAGAGTTACATGAAAATGAACGGAGTGCCGATGGTAGGTGTCGTTGTCATTCCACAACCCGGTGCCAACCATATCGAAATCGCCGATGCCGTATACCAGCGTATGGAGCAGATGAAGAAGGACTTGCCCGACGATGTGAAATACAGCTATGGCTTTGACAACACTAAGTTTATCCGCGCTTCCATTGATGAAGTAAAAAGTACGGTGTATGAAGCGTTCGTACTGGTTATCATCATCATTTTCCTGTTCTTGCGCGACTGGCGCGTGACACTGATTCCCTGCATCGTGATTCCGGTTTCATTGATCGGAGCTTTCTTTGTGATGTACATAGCAGGTTTCTCCATCAATGTGCTGACCATGCTGGCGGTGGTATTGTCCGTAGGTTTGGTAGTGGATGACGCCATCGTTATGACAGAGAATATCTATATCCGCATAGAACGAGGTATGCGTCCGTTCGAAGCAGGAATAGAAGGGGCAAAAGAAATTTTCTTCGCTGTTATCTCCACCACTATCACCTTGGTGGCAGTGTTCCTGCCCATCGTATTTATGGAAGGAACCAGCGGACGTCTGTTCCGTGAGTTCAGTTTCGTTGTGGCAGGTTCGGTCATCATTTCTTCCTTTGCCGCATTAACGTTCACCCCTATGCTGGCAACCAAGCTATTGATAAAACGGGAAAAACAGGGATGGTTCTACCAAAAGACAGAGCCTTTCTTTGAAGGTATGAACCGCATATATGCCCGTTCACTGAACGCTTTTCTTAAAAGACGCATATGGGCAATACCTGTTACAGTGATTATGTTGATAGCCATCGGAGTACTTTGGGTCCAGATACCCGCTGAAATGGCTCCGATGGAAGACCGGTCGCAAATAAGTATCAATACCCGTGCAGCCGAAGGCGCCAGCTATGAATACATCCGTGATTATACGGAAGATATCAACAATCTGGTAGATTCTATTATACCCGATGCCGAATCTGTAACCGCACGTGTTTCCAGTGGCAGTGGAAATATACGTATCACATTGAAAGATATCAAAGATCGTGATTACACCCAGATGGAAGTTGCCGAACGTATCTCACAGGCCATCCGCAACAAGACGAAAGCACGTGCCTTTGTGCAACAACAGTCTTCTTTCGGCGGACGGAGAGGAAGTATGCCCGTACAATATGTACTACAAGCTGTCAGTATAGAAAAACTGGAGAAAGTATTACCGGCTTTTTTAAGCAAAGTATATGACAACCCTACTTTCCAGATGGCGGACGTGGACCTGAAGTTCAGCAGCCCGGAAATGAGAGTGAATATTAACCGTGATAAGGCAGGTACAATGGGAGCACCGTGCGTGATATAGCCGAAACACTGCAATACGGTCTCAGCGGACAACGTATGGGCTATTTTTATATGAATGGAAAACAATATGAGATTTTGGGTCAGATAAACCGCCAACAACGTAATACACCGGCCAATATCAAATCTATTTACATACGAAGCGACAAAGGGGAAATGATTCAATTGGACAATCTGGTAGAATTTGTAGAATCCGTAGCTCCTCCTAAATTGTACCACTACAACCGTTTTATTTCCGCTACCGTATCTGCCGGACTGGCAGATGGAAAGACCATCGGACAAGGCTTGGAAGAAATGGATAAAATCGCCGCCCAGACTTTGGACGAAACCTTCCGTACCGCCTTGTCGGGAGACTCCAAAGACTATCGGGAAAGTTCATCCAGCCTGATGTTTGCTTTCATTCTGGCATTGATACTTATCTATCTTATTCTGGCGGCACAGTTCGAAAGTTTCAAGGACCCTTTCATCATCATGCTTACCGTTCCTCTGGCCATTGCAGGAGCACTGATTTTCATGTATACCGGTGGCATTACCATGAACATATTCAGCCAAATCGGTATTATTATGCTGATTGGTCTGGTAGCAAAGAATGGTATCTTGATTGTGGAATTTGCCAATCAGAAACAAGAATCCGGTGAAAACAAGATGCAGGCCATACGGGATGCCGCTTTGCAACGCTTGCGCCCTATTCTCATGACAAGTGCCTCTACCGTATTAGCTTGATCCCGCTGGCATTCGCAACAGGAGAAGGCGCCAACCAACGTATCGCCATGGGTACGGCTGTTGTGGGAGGAATGTTAGTATCTACTTTCCTGACCATGTATATCGTACCGGCTATTTATAGTTATATATCTACCAACCGAAACGTTAAAACAGAAACTGTATGAAACGAATCATTATAACTTTATGTATCTGTACTGCATGGGTGGCTTCCACCTATGCGCAATATCCTTATACGCTGAAAAAATGTCTGGAGGAAGGACTTGCAAACAATTATTCCATACGTATCACCCGTAATGAAGAACAGATCAGCCATAACAATGCCACATTAGCAAATGCCGGTTATCTGCCGACTGTTGATTTGTCTGCCGGATATACAGGAACGTTGGACAATACGGATACCAAGAGTAGAAGTACAGGCACCACAGCCAGTGAACGAAACATCTACGACCAAACCTTAAAGGCCGGACTGGATGTAAACTGGACTCTGTTCGACGGATTCAATATCAGCACCACCTACAAAAAACTGAAGGAACTGGAACGCCAGGGAGAAACCAAACACGCGTATTACCTTGAAGACTTCATAGCGGGACTCACTGCCGAATACTATAATTATGTACAACAGGAAATACGTCTGAAGAACTTCCTTTACG
>ENA-OQHP01000314-OQHP01000314.1-human-gut-metagenome-genome-assembly--contig:-NODE-314-length-16053-cov-2.520407_pt1 | contig 16053 bp, 23 predicted proteins | sample MGYA00242563_ERZ504717 | MGnify/ENA primary metagenome ERZ504717 (study PRJEB26092, sample SAMD00036212) | human gut metagenome | host: Homo sapiens | study: EMG produced TPA metagenomics assembly of... | reverse complement strand
TCTTTTTCTTTTCTTCTTCACCTTGTTCCAACTGTCACCTATATCATAACTGACTTCCAGTCTTCACCGTTTACCACTGTTGTGTCACCGGCAAGAGGCTGATAGGTAAGTGAGACCTGAGGTATATTATAGTTGGTAACAATCAACTTACAAGATTTGTCCTTGGGTAATCCCATCGACTGTATGATATCTACAGCCTTTCTGATGCCCAACGCTTGAATTTTGTAAGCACTGTTTTCAACCACATAAACTCTTTCTTCAGGAGTATCTGTCCATCTTACATTTTCAAATCCCATTTTTACAAGACTGTCTGTTGTTAATTCTCCTGTTGATTGGCTGAAACTTTTTAATGGAATCATAACAAGCAACAATATAGCTATACAATACAACAAACATCTATATGAAACTCCTTTGGAAGAGCTCTTATTTTTCATTTTATAACAAATACTTGTTTCAATTTAACATTATGCGACCCTTACGCTAAGCCACATATTCGGTGCAAAAATAAGTACTATTTTTTAAATAGCAAATAAAATTAAACGAAATGAATCGTTTCTTTAGAAAAAACAGTTGAAAAAGCATATTTTAATCTTTATATATAAAATAGGTATGGAATAAATTTGTATTTTTGCAAACTATATGAGTAGAATATTAGCGATAGATTACGGTAAAAAGCGCACAGGTGTGGCTGTGACGGATGTTTTGCAGATTATTGCAAACGGGTTGACAACTGTTCCTACACACCAACTACTGGACTTTATTCTGAAATATGTGGAAAAAGAGCCTGTGGAACGCATCATTGTGGGGCATCCTAAGCAAATGAATAATCAGGAGTCGGAAAATATGCGTAATATTGTCCCTTTTGTCAATCAACTAAGAAAAAAATACCGGATATACCGGTAGAGTTTGTTGACGAGCGGTTTACGTCCGTATTGGCCCACCAAGCCATGTTGGATGGAGGCTTGAAGAAAAAAGACAGGCAGAACAAAGCCTTGGTTGATGAAATCAGTGCTACGATAATCTTACAGTCTTATTTGGAGTCGAAGAAATATATTTAATAAATAAAAACAGATTAAGAAAAATGATATTACCTATTTATGTGTACGGACAACCGGTGTTGCGTAAAGAAGCAGAGGATATTACCCCGGATTACCCTAATTTGAAAGAGTTGATAGCAAATATGTTTGAAACCATGAATCGTGCAGATGGTGTGGGCTTGGCTGCTCCGCAAATAGGTCTGCCTATTCGTGTTGTAACTATTGATTTGGATGTGATGTCTGATGACTTGCCCGAATTCAAGGATTTCCGCCGTGCCTATATAAATCCTCATATTTTAGAAGTGGGTGGAGAGGAAGTCAGCATGGAAGAAGGTTGTTTGAGTTTGCCCGGTATCCATGAAACGGTGAAACGTCCGGACCGTATTCATGTGACTTATTTGGATGAGGAGCTGAAAGAACATGACGAGTGGGTGGAAGGCTATTTGGCAAGGGTCATGCAGCATGAATTTGATCATCTGGACGGAAAATGTTCATTGATCATTTGTCTGCATTACGCAAACAGATGATTAAAGGAAAGCTGGGGCCATGCTGAAGGGCAAGGCGCGTTGCTCCTATAAGGTCAAGACTATAAAATGATAACTCCGCAATTTTGATCTATGCGCCACCAGTGGCGCATTTGTGGGAAAACCGTATTTTTATAAATACAAAATGATAAAACGGATACTCTATACATTATTAATAATGTTCCCTGTAGTGGCTTCGGCACAGATAAATACGGACAGGGTGATGGCGATAGGGCGTAATGCGCTTTATTTTGAGGATTATGTCCTTTCGATTCAATATTTCAATCAGGTGATTAATGCAAAGCCTTATTTGTCTGATCCTTATTTCTATAGAGGTCTGGCGAAGATAAATTTGGATGATTTTCAGGGGGCGGAGAGTGATTGTTCGGAAGCTATTGAGAGGAATCCGTTTGTGGTAAGTGCTTATCAGGTGCGTGGATTGGCACGGATCCAGCAGAATAATTTTGCGGGAGCTATAGAAGATTATACCAAGGCGTTGGAGTTTGCTCCTGAGAACATAGGGGTATGGCATAATATGGCCCTTTGCGTATCAGACAGGAGGATTATAAGGGGGCGAAGAATGATCTGGATAAGCTGATCGCCATTTCCCCCCGATATACAAAGGCCTATTTGATGCGTGGTGAGGTGGATTTGAAGCAGAAAGATACTTTGGCTGCCGAAAAAGACTTTGGCAAGGCGATTGAAATAGACCGTTATGATGCAGATACATGGGCCAGCCGTGCTATCCTTCGTCTGCAACAGCAGAGATATAAAGATGCGGAAGCCGATTTTGATCATGCCATCCGTCTGTCCACCCGGAATTCAGGTGTTTATATCAACCGTGCTTTGGCCCGTTACCATCAGAATAACCTGAGAGGAGCGATGAGTGACTATGATATTGCATTGGATATTGACCCCAATAATTTCATCGGCCATTATAACCGGGGCTTGTTACGTGCACAAGTAGGCGATGACAACCGGGCTATTCAAGACTTTAATTTTGTTATCGAAATGGAGCCCGACAATATGATGGCTATTTTCAACCGTGGTCTGTTGTTGGATCAGACAGGAGATTATAAAGGGGCAATTAAAGATTATTCTACGGTGATAAATGAATATCCCAATTTCTTGCTGGGATATCAGTACAGAGCGCAGGCGCGTAGGAAAATAGGGGATGTGAAAGGTGCTGATGCAGATGAATTCAAGGTGTTGAAAGCACAGCTGGATAAACAGAACGGAGTAGATCCTAATAAGCAGACTGCCGATAATACGGAGAATAATAAAACCCGTAAGAAGTCCGATAAGAACATGAACAACTATCGTAAGATAGTGGTTGCCGACAACGAAGAGGGAGAAGAAAAATATAAGAGTGACTATCGTGGACGCGTGCAGGATAAGAATGTGAATATTGTTCCCCAGCCCATGTTCGTGCTTACCTATTATGAAAAGCATGATGACGTGAAGCGACAGGTCAACTATTATAAGTTCATTGAAACATTGAATAATCAGAAAGTACTTCCCAGCCGTCTGATTATAACTAATGAGGAAAGCTCCTCTGACGGAAGAACAAGCTACAAAACATTTTGCATCCATTGACGAACAGACTGCTGCCATTGTGGCTGATCCGAATGATGTGAACAAACGTTTTGCACGTTCATTGGACTTTTATCTGGTGCAGGATTTTGCAAGTGCCATTGAAGACTTGAATCAGGCTATTATTATAGAAGATCATTCTTCCCGGTTTATTTCAACCGTGCTCTCATCCGTTATAAGCAGCTGGAATACCAGAAGATGGAAAAAGAGTATGATTTGAAAGCCGGTCCGGGAGAGAAGAGTGCAGTGAAAGCTGCGGACTATGAAATGGTAAAGCGCGATTTGGACAAGGTGATTGAGCTGGCTCCGGATTTTGTCTATGCTTATTATAATAGAGGTAATGTGCTTTCTATCTTGAAAGACTATCGTGCGGCAATTGTTGATTATGACAGAGCCATCCAGTTGGACCCTAAATTTGCGGATGCTTATTTCAATCGCGGCTTGACACATATTTTCTTGGGTAACAACAGGCAAGGTATACAGGACCTGAGTAAAGCAGGTGAGTTGGGGCTTTTCTCTGCTTACAATATCATCAAACGCTTTACGGAACGAAAAGAATAACATTTTTTGCTAAAAAGAGGATAAGTCAAAAAGATTTCGTTATTTTTGCATCCTCAAGAAAGAATATAAATAGAAGATTATGATAAAGATAACATTCCCCGACGGCTCCGTTCGCGAATATAACGAAGGAGTTACTGGTCTGCAGATTGCAGAAAGTATCAGTTCACGGCTGGCACAAGATGTTTTAGCTTGTGGCGTGAACGGTGAAACGATTGATTTATCTCGCCCTATCAATGAAGATGCAAACTTCGTTCTTTATAAATGGGAAGACGAACAGGGCAAACATGCTTTCTGGCATACTAGTGCCACTTGCTGGCCGAAGCATTGCAAGAACTTTATCCGGGCATTCAGTTTGGTATCGGTCCGGCCATTGAAAACGGTTTTTACTATGATGTAGACCCGGGTGAAGCAATCATTAAGGAAGCAGATCTACCCGCTATCGAGGCCAAGATGGCCGAGTTGGCTGCAAAGAAAGAGATATTGGTGCGTCAGAGCATCGCTAAAGAGGATGCGTTGAAGAAATTCGGTGAAAGAGGTGAGACTTATAAATGTGAATTGATTTCCGAACTGGAGGATGGACACATCACCACTTATACACAAGGTGCGTTTACCGACCTTTGCCGTGGTCCTCACTTGACCTCTACCGCTCCTATCAAAGCTATCAAGCTGCTTACTGTAGCCGGTGCTTATTGGAGAGGACAGGAAGACCGCAAGCAGATGACACGTATTTATGGTATAACTTTCCCGAAGAAGAAAATGCTGGACGAATATCTGGTAATGTTGGAAGAAGCCAAGAAACGCGACCATCGTAAGATAGGTAAGGAAATGGATTTGTTCATGTTTACCGATATGGTGGGCAAGGACTTCCCATGTGGTTGCCGAAAGGTACTGCCTTGCGTATCCGTTTGCAGGATTTCTTGCGCCGTATCCAGGCCCGTTATGATTATCAGGAAGTAATGTGTCCGCCTATTGGCAACAAGAACCTGTATATCACTTCCGGACACTACGCCAAGTACGGTAAGGACTCGTTCCAGCCTATTCATACACCCGAAGAAGGGGAAGAATATTTCCTGAAACCGATGAACTGTCCTCATCACTGTATGATTTATAAGAATTCTCCACGTTCTTATAAGGACCTGCCGTTGCGTATCGCGGAATTCGGAACCGTATGCCGCTACGAACAAAGTGGTGAATTGCACGGACTGACCCGTGTGCGCAGTTTTACACAAGATGATGCTCACTTGTTCTGTCGTCCCGACCAAGTGAAGGAAGAATTCCTTCGCGTGATGGATATCATCAACATTGTGTTCAAGTCTATGAATTTTGAGAATGTGGAAGCTCAGATTTCTCTTCGTGACAAGGTGAACCGCGAAAAGTACATCGGTAGTGATGAGAATTGGGAAAAAGCCGAACAGGCCATTATTGAAGCTTGCGAAGAAAAAGGCCTGACTGCGAAAGTGGAATATGGTGAGGCTGCATTCTATGGTCCTAAATTGGACTTTATGGTGAAAGACGCTATCGGTCGTCGCTGGCAATTGGGAACAATTCAGGTAGACTACAACTTGCCCGAACGCTTCCAGTTGGAATATATGGGCTCAGATAACCAAAAGCATCGTCCGGTAATGATTCACCGTGCGCCTTTCGGATCAATGGAACGTTTTGTTGCCGTATTGATTGAGCATACTGCCGGTAAATTCCCGCTGTGGCTGACTCCTGACCAGGTAGCTATTCTGCCTATTTCTGAGAAATTCAATGAGTATGCGGAACAAGTGAAAGCGGAACTGAGAAAATTCGATGTTCGTGCTATTGTGGATGACCGTAATGAAAAAATCGGCCGTAAGATTCGTGACAATGAAATGAAGCGTATTCCTTACATGTTGATTGTAGGCGAGAAAGAAGCTGAAAACGGTGAAGTTGCAGTCCGCAAGCAGGGCGAAGGCGACAAAGGAACCATGAAAATAGAAGAATTCGGAAAAAATCTTGCCGAAGAAGTTTCTAATATGATAAATAAATGGTAACTTTGCAGCCGTTTGCAAAAGAGCGCATTGTTAAACCTTTATGTATTCTTTTGCGTTAAGATAAAGAAATACTAATTAAAATAAGAAGAAACAAACAGGAACTAAAAGTTTTTTAATGAAGAATGACAGTTTAAAAGGGCAACACAGAATCAATGAACAGATTCGTGCCAAAGAAGTCCGCATTGTGGGCGACGATGTAGAATCGGCAGTTTATCCGATAGCTCAAGCTTTAAAAATGGCTGAGGATCATGAGGCTGACCTAGTTGAAATTTCACCCAATGCTGTTCCTCCAGTTTGTAGAATTATTGATTATTCTAAATTTCTTTATCAATTAAAGAAACGTCAAAAGGAACAAAAGGCTAAACAGGTAAAGGTAAACGTAAAGGAAATCCGTTTCGGACCTCAAACAGATGATCATGACTACAACTTCAAGTTGAAACATGCCATCGGATTCTTGCAGGACGGAGACAAGGTGAAAGCATATGTGTTCTTTAAAGGTCGTTCCATTCTTTTCAAAGAACAAGGCGAAGTATTGTTGCTTCGTTTTGCGAATGACTTGGAAGAATATGCAAAAGTAGAGCAGATGCCCTTGTTGGAAGGTAAGAGAATGACTATTTCTTTGGCTCCGAAGAAAGCGGGCTCTCCGAAGAAGGCAGAAACGGATACTGCTAAAAAGGAAAATCCGAAAAAGGCAGTAGAAACAAAAGAATGAAAAAGAGTGCGTAACGCGCCGGTATAGTGCGTTACCACCATTTGAATAATAATTTAAAATTAAAAACAAGATGCCAAAGATCAAGACTAACTCCGGTTCTAAAAAAAGATTCGTTCTTACCGGAACAGGTAAAATCAAAAGAAAGCACGCTTTTCACAGTCATATTTTGACTAAGAAGACTAAAAAGCAGAAAAGAAACCTTGTACACTCAGGTCTAGTAGCTAATGCTAACTTGGATCAGGTTAAGGAATTGCTTTGCATGAAGTAATCTAAAAACAACGAAAGCGTAAACGTATTATTTAAAGTATTAACCGAATGTCTTTAGCTTTAAGTTCACCGTGTGAAACAGTGGCGCTAACATTCAAAAAGAATTAAAACTATGCCAAGATCAGTAAATCATGTTGCTTCTAGAGCAAGAAGAAAGAAAATTTTAGGTCTTACCAAAGGTTACTTTGGTGCAAGAAAGAATGTATGGACAGTAGCAAAAAACACTTGGGAAAAAGGTTTGACCTACGCATACCGTGACCGTAAGAACAAGAAACGTAATTTCCGCGCTTTGTGGATTCAGCGTATCAAACGCTGCCGCTCGTCTGGAAGGAATGTCTTATTCTAAATTGATGGGTGCATTGCACAAAGCAGGTATCGAAATCAACCGTAAGGTGTTAGCTGATTTAGCTATGAACCATCCGGAAGCATTCAAAGCAATTGTTGCTAAAGCAAAAGCTGCTTAATTCTTCTGTAAACGGCGATATAAAGATTTATGAAAGAGCAATCTCTACGAGGTTGCTCTTTTTTATTGCGGATGCCTTGTGATGTTTCCTTAATAAATGGAAACAACAATAAGCAGAATTACAGAGAGTTATTTTCTTGCTTATTATTTTTAACAAACAAATTCTGCTATACTCTTGTTTATATCATAAAAAGGACGTATATTTGTCATACGGAAAGAGATGAAAAGCGAGCCGCATTAGTTGGATTGGGAAACTCATCAAACTAATCTGAAAACCGAGACATAGCTTCATCTTCCAATGGCGGGCCACGCCTTCGGGTAGCATTTATGCCGGTGGATTACAAAGGAGGAGAGCACTCAAAACCTGTCATTCGGAGTTTCATCGCATCACTGGTGCGGCTTCATTATAAGGCGATGCTAATTCAAAAGATTAGCATCGCTTCTTTTATAAAAATAGTACGGATATGATATTTTACTTTTCAGGTACAGGTAATTCGGCTTGGGTGGCAAGGCAGCTGGCGGAAGGACAGAATGAGGAATTGTTGTCCATAGCTATGGAAATAGACAGGAACAAAGCGTATAAGCTGAAAGAAGGGGAAAAAAGTAGGTTTTGTTTTCCTGTATATGCATGGGGACCTCCCAAGATAGTACTTCGTTTTATTCATCAGCTAAAGTTGGATAAGTCCGGGATACCTTTTCTTTGTCTGTACTTGCGGAGATGATACAGGCCGGACTGCACAAATTTTTTCTTCTGCCGTTACCCGGAAAGGTTGGCAATGTGTTGCCGGCTATTCGGTTACTATGCCGAATACGTATGTTTCTTTGCCCGGTTTTGATGTAGATGATAAAGATATAGAAACCCAGAAAGTACAGAATGCTGTTGCCCGTGTGCGTTTTATCAACGAAGAAATTACATCAAGGGCTCAAATGAAACAATATAATTGTCATGAAGGTGCGCTTCCATTTACTAAATCCTATTTGCTGCGCCCTCTTTTCAATGCTTTTCTGATGTCTCCCAAGCCTTTTCATGCAACGGAAGCCTGCATTGGTTGTAAGAAGTGTGAGAAGGTTTGTCCTGTGGGCAATATAACAGTGACGGATCGTCCCGTTGGGGAGGTAACTGTACTCAATGTCTGGCTTGTTACCATGTTTGTCCGGTACATGCAGTGGAATATGGAAAGATGACCGGGAAAAAAGGACAATACAAAGGAAGGTTGCTGAAAGATTTATAGATACACATTAAATAATCCATTGGGAGGGCGGACCTATAGTCCGCTCCTTTTATTTTATTTTTCGCCGGTTTAACGCTTGTTGATAGCGTCTTGCATTAGCTTGATGCTGGGCTGCTGTGACAGCGAAATTATGAGTGCCTGAGAAATCTTCTTTTGCACACATATAAATATAATGATGCTGTGTATAGTTCAGTACGCTTTCCAATCCTTGGATGGATGGGATTCGGATAGGTCCCGGAGGTAAACCTGCATGTTTGTAGGTATTATAAGGAGAATCCACTTCCAGATGTTTGAAAAGAATGCGTTTCAGTCCGAATTCCTGTAAACCAAATTTTACCGTCGGGTCTGCTTGCAACAACATCCCTTTATTCAATCTGTTAATATAAAGTCCTGCGACCATGGGCTTTTCGGGACCATTGGCCGTTTCTTCTTCCACGATAGAGGCCAGGGTGGACACTTCTTCAGGAGTAAGTCCGATATGTTGAGCCTTTTTCAGCCTGTCATTATTCCAAAAGGCAGCATGTTCTTTTTGCATCCGTTTCATGAAAGCGTCAGCACTCATATTCCAATAAACCTCGTAAGTGTTAGGAATAAAAAGGGAGGGTAGTGTCTCTTGGGTATATCCCATTTGTGCACAGTAAGCACTGTCGGAAATTAATTTGGCAATATCCAGAGAATCAATCATGAGCTGGCGCGAAACGGCCCGCACTAATCTGTCCACGGTGCGTACACTGGGTACAGTCAGATTAATGGGAGTCTGGTATCCCATGGAAAGACGTCGGAAGAGGTAGCGCATATTGTCCGATGGATTGAGAGCGTAACGTCCTGTCCGTATATTGTCGCCATACTTCTCTTTTTCTGCCAGATATTGAAAACCGAACATACTTTTAGGATGTCCGTTCCGGATTATTTTATGGTATACAGAATCCAGGTTATCATCTCTGTCTATATAAATATAGGTGGTTTTTGTAAGTTGGAATTGTTTGGCAAAGAAATAGTAATATATACTTCCTGCACCGCCTGCTCCTGTCAGGATAATGATAAGGATAACAATCCATACAATAGTACGCTTCTTTTTATTCATTTTAGTCTATCGGGCTTTTTTGTATGCAAATATAGGCAAATATCCGTTTCTTTTCTACTTTTGACGATTTTGTACCCCTAAAAATACAATTTTGTCCACTATCCGGTTGATGTAAAATGTGTAAATTTGACCAAACGAAAAACGAGAACGCAAATATAGTATAATTAATTATTTTATTTTTAATCATGAAAAATGCACTTATGGGCTTGGCATTGTTCGCTGCAATGCCGGTATTTGCCCAACAGAAAGCGACTATCAATGTACATCCCGAGCAAGGGAAAGAAATCATCAGTAAACATATTTACGGGCAATTTGCAGAGCATTTGGGAACCTGTATCTATGGAGGCTTGTGGGTAGGTGAGGATTCTAAAATTCCCAATACCCAAGGCTATCGTAATGATGTGCTTCAGGCATTGAAAGACTTGAAAGTGCCGGTGCTTCGTTGGCCGGGCGGATGTTTTGCCGATGAATATCATTGGATGGATGGTATCGGTCCGAAAGAGAACCGCCCCCGAATGGTCAATAACAATTGGGGAGGTACAGTGGAAGATAATAGTTTCGGAACACATGAATTTCTGAACTTGTGTGAGCTGATAGGTTGTGAGCCTTATATCAGCGGTAATGTAGGAAGTGGGAGTGTGGAAGAAATGGCGAAATGGGTGGAATACATGACTTCCGAACAAGGTAGCCCGATGGCGAAACTGCGTAAGGAGAACGGTCGTGAAAAACCATGGAAAGTGAAATTCTTTGGGGTAGGTAATGAAAGTTGGGGATGCGGAGGCAGTATGCGTCCTGAATATTATGCAGACTTGTACCGCCGTTATTCCACTTATTGTCGTGACTATGATGGCAATCACTTGTTCAAGATTGCAAGTGGTGCCAGTGATTATGACTATAACTGGACAGAAGTACTGATGAAGAATGTAGGTCACCGTATGGCCGGTGTGTCTTTACATTATTATACAGTGATGGGATGGAGTGGAAGCAAAGGATCGGCTACACAGTTCACTGATGATGATTATTATTGGACTATGGGCAAATGTCTGGAAATAGAACCGGTGCTGAAGAAGCATATGGCAATTATGGATAAATATGATCCGAAGAAGCAAATCGGTTTGATGGTGGACGAGTGGGGAACCTGGTGGGATGAAGAGCCGGGAACTGTCCGTGGACATCTGTATCAGCAGAACACGTTGCGCGATGCTTTCGTGGCCTCTTTGACACTGGATGTTTTCCATAAATATACGGATCGCATCAAGATGACAAACATTGCCCAGATTGCCAATGTGCTTCAGTCTATGATTTTGACAAAGGACGACAAGATGGTTCTGACACCGACTTACCATGTCTTTGAAATGTATAAAGTGCATCAGGATGCTACTTATCTTCCTTTGGAACTGAACTGTGAACGCAAGATTGTACGCGACGACCGTATTGTCCCGATGGTAAGTGCTACAGCTTCACGGGATGCAAACGGTTTGATTCATATTTCCTTGTCTAATGTGGATTTGCAGGAATCGCAGGAAATAGAGTTGAACTTGGGTGAGGTAAAGGCCAAGAGTGTTACCGGCCGTATTCTGACTGCTAACAATATAGGTGATTACAATAGTTTCGAGAAACCGAATGTGGTTGCCCCGAAAGAATTTACCGGAGCAAAGGTCAATAAAGGAAGCTTGAAAGTGACTCTTCCTGCCAAGTCTATCGTAGTGCTGGAAGTGAAATAAAACCCGTACGTTCGTGTGCCCCCACACATACGTATGTGTGGGGGTATACATACGTATGTATCGTTTCATGCCTGCGTATGTGTGATAGACTACGGTAATTCTTGTACCAACTCCGCTTCGATTCTGTTTTCTATTTCATCCGGCAGGCAGGGAAGAAATCGATATCCGTTCTTTTCTCTACGCTGTCTACTGTTACCATATATTTCTTCAGTGGCTTATGTCCGGCGCTGTTGGGGAAAATAAATCCTATGGCTTGCGGATTTTTCTTATCATTTATCAATATGACTTTATAGAAAGCATGGGGACTGCCACTTTATTGTTGCCAATTCTTTTGGGGCGTTTAGTATCATATATAGGTCCGCAGGCAATATACACGGCTCCATATTTTTTTGCCCATTGGCGTGACTTTTCCTCCAGGTCATTCCAGTCGCCGCGGTTCAGATTCGGATTTTGCGGACAAATGTTGCTCATATAAAAGATTCTTCCATGGCTTGTTTGTTCCATTTCATATCGGCGGCAGGGGCCATGTGTCCCCGGTCATATCCTGATTTTGTATAATCTCCCGTATATGCTTTGGCTCCACGTACGTCCGGGTCGGGCAAGAATTTATTTGTTCGCCCTTCTTTTCCTTTTGTTTCTTTTTTAGTAAGTTCCCACGCCACCCATTGTGGAGTTTTGTAATCGGCATTATAAGACAGGGTATATCCTTTACGTTTCAGAATCTGGCCGCCTGTACTTGATTGTATCATCGGAATTTCCAATGCACCGTCATGCTGGGGCGAGGTCAGTATTTCTGGCTTTTCTTCATTGCTTTCGATAGTGGGGATATTTTCAAGCAGTTTCCCGTCAAACAATTGATGTTTATATGCCAAAAGTCCCAGTAATACTAAAATAATGATGACTCTCAGGGGACTATTGGATTGTTTCTTTTTCTTTGCGCTCATATTTGTTCTGTTTTAGGGGTGCAAAGATAGAATAAAATATAAAAATACATTATCTTTGTCCATTATATAGCTGTAAATTTTAATAATACTGACATGCTATCCTAACTAATCAAACCTATTATATATGAAAAAGAACCGATTATCGTTAGCGTTTCTGGGTCTGCTGATTGCAGCTTCTCCTTTACGGGCACAAGATACGCTACAGAATGAAACAGTCGAGCAGAAAGACAAGAGAATGGAATGGTTTTCACAAGCCAAGTTGGGTATCTTTATCCATTGGGGAATTTATTCCGTCAGAGGAGTGTCCGAAAGCTGGTCCTTCTTTAACAACTACCTGCCCTATGATGAATACATGGAGCAGGAAAAAGGTTTCACAGCCTCCAAGTATGATCCGAAGGCTTGGGTGGATCTGATAAAAGAAAGTGGAGCCAAATATACAGTGATAACGACCAAACATCATGACGGAGTTGCGTTATGGGATACCAAAGTAGGAGATATCAGCGTCGTGAAAAGCACTCCGGCAAAACGTGATCTCATAGCTCCCTTTGTAAAGGAAGTAAGAAAACAAGGATTGAAACTTGGTTTCTATTATTCTTTATTGGACTGGTCTCATCCTGATTACCCTAACAAAACCCGTACGGAAGTACGTTATAAAAATGATCCTGAACGTTGGGCCAGATTCAACAAGTTCAATTTCGGACAATTGGCGGAGCTGAACAAAACCTGGAAGCCGGATCTGTATTGGTTCGACGGGGATTGGGAGCAAAGTGCGGAAGCATGGAATTCCAAAGGTATTGTAGATCTGCTCCGTTCGGATAATAAGAATGTGATTATCAATTCGCGCATACAGGGATATGGCGACTATGCTACTCCCGAACAGGGAGTGCCGGTGGTGCGTCCCGAGGATAAATATTGGGAGCTTTGTATGACCATGAATGATTCATGGGGATATCAGCATACAGACAGCAACTATAAATCACCCTATATCTTGCTTCGTACATTTGTAGACTGCCTGAGCATGGGCGGTAATCTTTTATTGGATATCGGTCCGAAAGAGGACGGTTCCATTCCTGAAGAACAGATCGCTGTGTTGAAGGAGTTCGGCCGATGGACCAAGAAGCATAAAGAAGCTATTTATGAAACTCGCGCAGGGATTCCTACCGAGCATTTCCAGGGATATACCACACTGAATAAGGCGGGGGATATTCTGTATTTATACCTCCCTTACAAACCTAACGGTCCGGTGGAAGTAAAAGCTGATGAACAAAGTGAACCGTATATGGGTGGTTGGTAACGGAGCTATGTTGAATTACAAGGTCTACAATAAAAATTATTGGAACTCAGTACCGGGCAATCTTTATATTGATGTACCCCAACAGGTACAGGATGAGCAGATAACCGTGCTGGCCGTGTTGCTGGATGGACCGATCAAACTCTATCGTGGAGTGGGACAAGTGCAAGATAATAACTAATCTGAATCAGAAAAATAGATGAAGAAACTTATTTATACCCTGTTGCTTCTGCTGGTTACTTTTCCGGCAATGGCACAAAGCCTTTTTGAACAATATGAACGTTTTTCTGACCGAACCCGCGTACTTATGTATGTTATCGTCCGGATGGAAAGTTGAAAATAGATGGTAAACTGAATGAAAGTTCCTGGAAGAAGGCGGCGTCTACCGCCCCGTTTGTAGATATAAGCGGTGAAGGATTCCCGACTCCCAAATATGAAACTACCGCCAAGATGCTGTGGGATGATGAATATTTATATGTAGGAGCTGTTCTTGAAGAAGAGGATATCAAGGCGCGTCTTACCCAGCGTGATACCATCATCTATTATGACAATGACTTTGAAGTATTTATCGATCCGGATAGCGACGGACACAATTATTTTGAAATAGAAACCAATGCGCGTGGCGTGATTTTCGACCTGATGCTGGACAAACCTTATCGTTCGGGTGGAAATTTCATGGTGCAATGGGACTGCCCCGGATTGAAGACCGCCATCCATTGTGAAGGTACACTGAATAAATCAAAAGATAAAGATAAGTATTGGAGTGTGGAAATGGCCATTCCTCATCAGGCGCTGACCATGAACTTTAACAATCCGTTGAAGGCCGGCAACACCTGGCGCATCAACTTCTCGCGTGTACAGTGGCTGAAGGAGAAAGGACCTGAGGAAAACTGGGTATGGACTCCTACCGGAAGGATTGATATGCACATGCCCGACCGTTGGGGATATCTTTATTTCGTAGACAAGAAAGTGGGAACCTCGCAGGATGAGTTGGTTTATCCATACAATCAGGCTATTTATAAATTGCTGTGGGCCATGTTCTACGCACAGCAGGATAATTATAGTAAACAACATAACTACTTGCGTGCCACAGAACAATTCTTTTTGACTGATAAAGAGTTGAAAGATCTTCCGGCTGATGCCCGGATTGCGGTGGAAGCGACTCAGAACACCTATCAGATAGCTATAACCAATCCTGCTGAAGGAGTCCGTTATGTGATAAATAATGAAGGACGTTTCCGGACAGAAAAGATACCTGCCCGTGAAGTTAAAAACTGGTTGTGGATGCGTCTGAATAACCGTTCGGATGCCGAATGGAAAAATGGTTTGCGTTGTTGAAAGAATGTGGTATTTCGGGTGTCATGTTCGAGGGATACAATGAAAATATTTATCGTCTTTGCAAAGAAGCCGGACTGGAGGCACATTATTGGAAATGGACAATGAACCGCAGGGAACTGCTGGACAAGCATCCCGACTGGTATGCCGTGAACCGTAAAGGCGAGTCTTGTCACGACAAACCGGCTACGTGGATTATTATCGCTTCTTGTGCCCTAATCACCAAGGTGTGGCAGAGTATCTGGCAGAAGACTATGTAAAGGAAGCCCATAAGCCTTATGTGGATGGTGTTCATCTGGATTATGTCCGTATGCCGGATGTAATCTTGCCTGTCAGCCTATGGAAAAACTATGGTATAGAGCAGAAAGAAGAGTTGCCGGAATATGACTATTGTTATTGTGATGTCTGCCGTGAATTGTTTAAAGCTAAAACAGGACAGGATCCGTTGGAATTAAAGTATCCGATGGAAAACCAGAGTTGGATCAATTTCCGTCTGGATGCCATCACTCGTGTGGTGGATGCCATTACCAAAGCGGTGAAAGCCGATCATAAAGCTATTTCTGCCGCAGTGTTCCCGGGACCGTCCATGCTCGCAAGATGGTGCGCCAAGATTGGGAGAATGGACGCTGGATGCTTATTATCCGATGATTTATAATAAATTCTATTATGAAGGTCCTGAATGGATCGGGCGTTCGGTAAAGGAAAGCGTTGAAACGGTGAATGGGCGTGCCAAGATATATGCCGGACTTATGTTTGGTGATATTAAGGACAATTTTGAAGAGGCGCTGGATGAAGCGTACAATAACGGGGCATCCGGTGTATCCTTCTTTGATGGTCCGGATGAAGAATATTTGCATAAATTCAAAGCTTATCTGGATAAGAGAGGATTTGTGGTGAAGTAACTCCGTACTGTTAGATCCTTATATTAGAGAAATAAATCTCTTTTTAGCGGTCACTTTCGATTTTTTATCGTAAGTGGCCGCTTTTGCATTTTATCATTTGTTCTTTTAATGAGTGCGGAAAAGGAATTTATGTGTTCCTTTTTGGTCTTTCTTGGATCTATCTTGAAAATGAATCTGTTAGAATAAAAAAAAATGGAGTTCTCTTAGTAAGAGAACCCCATTCCGCTGCAAATGTAGCTATAATAATCCAAATACGGAAATCTTTTATTCAGGAATCAGTCTCTGATAAGGATTCTTATAATATTGTTGCAATATCCATCTCTGATATATGTAAATATCTTATTGTCAGTAGTATATGTCTTTTGG